>SKEO01000356.1_pt1 | contig 44670 bp, 26 predicted proteins | sample 4826801 | NCBI WGS metagenome assembly SKEO01 (sample SAMN11008807, study PRJNA524170) | human gut metagenome | biome: Human fecal sample; material: Feces; isolation source: fecal sample from pouch patient p3 | host: Homo sapiens | place: Israel: Tel-Aviv | collected 2016-02-25 | reverse complement strand
CGGTCAAGCTGGTCAAGAAGACTGTACCGGTCGAGTCCATCGCCATTTTCGGCGACGGTGTGGCTGAAGGCAAGTTGGCTCTGGAAACCGGCAAGTCCGTGAAGCTCACTGCTACTGTCACTCCGACGGATGCAGATGATGCTGCGGTCTCGTGGTCGGTCGAGGGCGATGCCGTGACCGTTGACAAGACCGGTCTCGTGAAGGCCGTCAAGGCTGGCACCGCAACAGTAACCGCGACCGCAGGCGGCAAGACCGCTTCCATCACCGTGACTGTTACCGACCCGGTCGTTCCTCCGGCACCTTCCGTTGATTCCGTCGCCATCACAGGTAGCGAGGTCAAGGACGGCAAGCTGGAGCTCAAGGTTGGCGGCGAAGCGACTCTCGCCGCCGACGTGACGGTGACCGGTGATATCGCCAAGACCGTGACCTGGACCTCCTCCGACGAGAAGATCGCAACCGTGGATGCGAACGGCAACGTCAAGGCCGTGGCTGAAGGTAATGCAACTATTACCGCCACGTCTACCGAAGACGCCACCAAGTCCGCTTCCGTCGCGGTGACCGTCACCAAGAAGACCACCACCGAGCCAGAGCAGCCTGAGCAGCCGAGCAAGCCGGAGCAGCCCGCCCCGGCAGAGAAGGATCTGACTGACGCGAACCATGTGGACGACCTCATCACCGCCGAATCCATAAAGCCGGGTGCCAAGCTGACGTTGAACGTGGGCAAGGCATTCGCAGGCAAGACGGTGAACGTGTACGCCTTCTCCAACGGCAAGGCCGTGCTGGTCGCCTCCGGTGTGACCGTCTCCAAGGACGGCACTGTGGTGGTGACTGTGCCCGCCGACCTGAAGCTGGGCGCCACGAAGTTCGCTGTCCAGTTCGCTGACGATTCGCTGGTCTGGGATGCGGTCAACGTGGCCAAGCCCACCGCCGAACAGCCCAAGGCCGACGAAACCGCCAACACCGGTGCCGCCATCCTCGGCGCAGTAGCCCTCATGGCCCTCCTAGCCGCCGCTGGCGCTGCCCTCATCATCTGGCGCAAGCGTCAAATCTGACCCCAATTGCAAAAAACTCTCACTGACGCTTAGTCAGTGAGAGAAATTTGCAACGAGTGGCCTGATTTTGCAAAAAACTCTCGCTGGGCATCCCTCAGTGAGAGTTTTTTGCAATAGGGGGGGCTTATCTCTTCGCCTGAGTGATCTGGTAGGCGGCGAAGAGGATGGCGAGCCAAATCACGCCGGCGATGACGGCGACGCGGTAGCTGGCGGAGAAGCACATCAGCACCACGACCAGTGCCAGGAACGCCAATACCACCCACGGGGTTACTTTGGCGAACGGCAGCTTGAAGTGAATCGCGTCGAGCGCTTCCTTGCCGGACTTGCCGGCCAGTTCGGAATCCTCGGGAGCGCCGCCCGCGGCGACCACCTTACGGAACTTCATTTCGGTGAACATGATCATCGTCCAGTTGATGATGCCGGCGATGGTGGCAATCGACATCAGATAGTTGAACGCGAACTCAGGCCACACGAACACCACGACCACGGCGATGGCGGTGATCACGGCGGACGTCAGCACGCCGGCCACCGGCACGCCCTTAGCGTTGAGCTTGCCCAGATACGCGGGTGCATTGCCTTGTTTGGCCAGCGAATACAGCATGCGGGAGTTGGCGTACAGGCCGGAGTTGTAGACGCTCATCACAGCGGTCAGGCACACGAAGTTGAGGATGCCGGCGGCCGCGTGGATGCCCACGGAATCGAAGATTTGCACGAACGGGCTGGGAACATCGTCTCCGCCGATGGTGTTCCACGGTATTACGGCCATGATTACGCCGAGCGCGCCAATGTAGAACACGAGAATTCGCCAGATAATGTCATTGGTGGCGCGGGGAATCGTACGACGAGGGTCCTCGGTTTCGCCGGCGGTGATGCCGATGAGCTCGGTGCCGCCGAAGCTGAACATCACCACGACAAGCGCCATCAACAGGCCGGTCCAGGTGCCGTCCTTAGTCTGCTCCATGAGACCGTTCGGGAAGAAGCCCCCTTCCAAGGTGAACCAGTTGGCAAAGCTCGCTTTGATGCCGGATGCGGTGGGCAGAGCGAAGATGATGACGGCCAGGCCGCCGACGATCATGGCGATCACGGCCACAATCTTGATAATGGCGAACCAGAACTCGAACTCACCGAACTTGGAGACGCCCAGCAGGTTGGCGGCGCAGATAATCACCAAGAACACGGCCGCCGACACCCATGTCGGAATCGCCGGGAACCAGTAGTTTACGAATTTGCCCACCACGGACAGCTCAACCATCGAGACGAGGATGTAATTGAACCAGTAGTTCCAACCGGAGATGAAGCCGGCGCGCTTGGACCAGTAGCGAGTGGCGTAGTAGCTGAACGCGCCCGCCTTCGGATCCTCAACGGACATTTCGCTCAGCGCGCGCACGATCATGAAGATTGCGAAGCCGCCAACCAAGTAGGCGAGCAGAATCGAGGGGCCGGCCAGCGCGATGGATTCGCTGGAACCATAGAACAGGCCGGTTCCGATGGCGCCGCCCAGTGCAATCAGCTGGATATGACGGTTCTTCAGTGACTTGCGCAGCGTGGCCGGCACCGGCACGTCGTCGGTTTCGCGCGGCTTCTTAGGCGCATCAGCAGTACTCATTGTGCCCTTCTCTCACATTTCTTGGGTTTTGGCGCACGCGGGGCTTGCCGCGATGCGCAACGTTCGTTATTCTATGCCGCCGTATCGTCTCAGAAATGGTCAATCGTCTATTTGTGCGCTATCGCAAGCGCGGGCGTGGGCGCGGCCGGTGAGCAGGCGAAGCTATAGCGAGCGATGCTTATGAAACCGCACGCTTCACTGAGTTCACTGAATTCACCGTGTTCACTGCGTGGCAGGCATACACATGGTGAAGATGGTGTGGGACACCGATTCGGGAGAGGCCGCGAGATCGGTGGCGAGCCAATATTGCAAAAGCCCAATGCTGCCGGACACGGCGAATCGCATACGCATCTGCGCCTCGGCTGGGTAACCCGCCGAAGATTGCAACTGTTCGCCTACGCCGCGCTGGCTGTAAATCAATCCCAGCAGCTGCTGCTGGAAGCCGATATCCGCTTTCGGGCTCATCAATACCTGCAGATGCTTGCGATTGTCGGCAATGTACTGGCAGATGCGCTCAATAACATGCTCGATGCCGGCAGAATCTGGCTGGGCGAGTAGCTGTTCGAGTGCGGTGGTGACCCAGGCCATGGTTTCGTCTTCAATGTCGTGCAGCAGTTCCTCGATGCTCGCATAATGCGCGTAAAACGTGGAACGATTCACATCGGCCCGCTCGCACAACGCTTTAACGGTGATGGAGCCGAGCGGCTGATTGCGCAGCAACTCGATAAGCGCGTCCTGCATGGCACGTCTCGTGTAGCGGGTGCGGCGGCTTTCCGTCAATTCTTTGGCCATGGCCTTCTCCCCAAATTCCGACAACCCACAATCCAACTGTTGGTTGCAGAACCGACACAGTGTTGTTTTACTTGAGTATAGCAGGAAGTTTTGGCGGGGCCTATGGGGCTAGTTGGCTGCCACGAGCGCGTTGGAGGTGTGCGATGGCGTATATCGAATTCGACCATGTGGTCAAGGAATATCCTTCTGGTAGCAGTGTGATTCGCGCGCTCGACGAGGCCAGCTTTACCGCCGAACAAGGCGAATTAAGCGTGATTCTGGGACAGTCCGGTGCCGGCAAAACCACGGCATTGAACATTCTGGGCGGCATGGATACCGCCACAACCGGCCGCGTAGTGGTCGGCGGGCGCGATATTACGGGCCTGCGGAAAAAGGAACTGGTGCCCTACCGGCGCAACGACATCGGCTTCGTTTTCCAGTTCTACAATCTTGTGCCGAACCTTACCGCGCTGGAAAACGTGGAGCTTGCCTCACAGATTTGCCCCGACCATTTCGACCCGGTGGAAACCTTGTACAAGGTCGGGTTGGGGGAGCGCATGGGGAACTTCCCAGCGCAACTGTCCGGCGGCGAACAACAGCGTGTATCCATCGCCCGCGCGATTGCCAAAAAGCCGAAGCTGCTGTTGTGTGACGAGCCGACCGGGGCACTCGATTACGAGACCGGTAAGGAAGTACTGCAGCTGCTGCAGGATATTTGCCAAACGCAAGGCATGACCGTGATGATCATCACGCATAATTCCGCGCTTGCACCGATGGCTCATAAAGTGATTCGCTTCCGCTCCGGCAAGGTGGCCAGCGAGGAGATCAACGCAACGCCGCAGCCCATCGCCGATATCGAATGGTAGGTGATTGGCGATGCTCACTGCAAGACACTCTGTGAAACACCCCGTGAAACAAGCGAGGCGATTTGTGAAACAACCTGTGAAACATTCTGTGAAACGGCGGAACCTCGACGATAGCGGCGGTCGAGGAGCGGGCGTTTCTGCGGTATTTGCCAAAGATACGTTGCGTTGCTGGCTGCGCAGCTGGAAGAGGTTCGTCTCGATCGCCGTCATTACGCTGCTTGGCGTGGCCGTGCTGACCGGCATCTACGCCGGATGCCGCGATGCTTTTCTGGCGGCCGGTCGTTTTTACGATCAGCAGGGACTGCATGACCTGCAGGTGCTATCCACATACGGCCTGACCGATGATGATGCGGCGGCACTGCGCCGAATCGACGGTGTGCAAACCGTGCAGCCCGAACGTTCTCAGACGGTGACCACGTTGGTGGACGGCACCAAGAAAACCGTGACCATGCAGGAAATCGGTACCGAAGGGCTTGATCAGCCGTACCTGCAACAAGGCAAACTGCCGAACAAGGCCGGCGAAGTGGCGGTGACTCAGCAGTTCCTGAACGATAGCGGACTCAAGATTGGCGGCACCATTACCGTGACGCCACAAGACACCTCTTCATCCGTTATATCGGTAGCAGCCACGGAGACTGACGATCCCAATAATGATTCCAATGACGATTCCAATAATGCCGATACGGTAGGTGTCGCCGCCAATGCCTCGGCATCCGATGCGAAGTCCGACGCCAATACGGACGCCGACGCCGAGCAATCCCCGCAGTTCCCCACGAAACTCACCATCACCGGCGTCGTACTCGACCCGCGCGATCTCAACAATCCAGACGGCTATTCGGACATGACCTCCTTCCGGTCCACCTCATCCGAGGACTATACGTTCTTTGCACCCAGCGACGGCGTGACCGGCAATATATACACTGCGATATCGGTTGCCGTCACTGGTGCGTCCGATTTTGACACGTTTTCCGATGCCTACGATGAAGCCGTCAAAACCGTGGCCGACCGTATCGAACATCAGATACAGACCACACGCCAGAAAGCCCGTCGTCAACAGATCGTCTCCAGCGCGCAGCGCAAACTGGACGATGCCCAAGACGAGGCCAACGAGCAGCTGGACGAAGCCCAGAAGCAGATCGACGACAACTGGGCCGAGCTGGAAGCCAACGAAACGACATTGCAAGATAGCCGTACCGAATTGGAGAACAACAGGACAACCATTACCGATGGCGAACGGCAGCTCGCCGATGGACGTGCGCAGATTGCAACGGCCCGTCAACAGATCGCGCAAGGTCGCCAGCAGATAGCCGAAGCGCGCACCCAGCTCGAATCAGGCAAAACGCAGCTCACCTCGGCTCGCAAACAGCTCGATGCGGCGCAAACGGAACTGACCGCCAATCGCACGAAAATCGAACAGGGCATTACCCAAATCGACCAAGGCATGGCGCAAATTGATCAGATGCTGCCCATGATTCAACAGGCCAACAATCTACTGGCGCAACTTGACCCGAATATCGACCTCAACTCACCCACATGGCAGGCCATCAAGCAACTGCTCGCGCGCCTTGGCATTACCCTGCCTGAAGTGCCGTCAATCAGTGAGCTGCGGCAACAGCTGGCCGCCAAGCAAACGGAACTGCAAACGCAGCGAGACAGTCTGACCCAGCAGAAAGCCGATTTGCAGCGCACATTAAACGAAACCATTGCCCCCGCACAATCCACCTTGGACCAGCAGAACGCGCAACTGACCGCCAAGGAACAGGAAGCGGCTGCAGGAGAGGCACAGCTCAATACCAAATCCGCGGAACTCGAAGCGAATGCCGCAACCCTCGAAACCCAGTCGGCGCAACTTGAAGCGCAGGCCGCCCAACTGGCCAGCGGCAAGCAGCAGCTCGAAGAAGGCGAGCGGCAGCTGGAAGAAGGCGAACAACAGCTCGCGGACGGCAAGGCGAAACTGGATGATGCGCAGTCTGAACTCGATGCGAAGCGAAGCGAAGCGGAAAGCGAATTCGCCAAGCAGCAACGGCGCATCGACGATGTGGCCAACGCACGTTGGTATGTGCAGACGCGCGCTTCGATCGACGGATTCAGCTCGCTCAAATCAGATGTCAGTTCCATCGAATCCATCGGCCGCGCATTCCCGATTGTGTTCCTGCTGGTCGCCGTGCTCATGAGCCTGACCACCATGACCCGCATGGTCGAGGAAGATCGCGGACTTATCGGCACCTACCTTGGACTCGGCTATGGCGGACTCGCCGTGTCCAGCCGGTATCTGCTGTTCGCGTTGCTCGCCTGCTTGGTCGGCGGCGGCATCGGTCTGCTGGTCGGATTCCTCGGCATCCCGGCATTCCTGATGGTGGTGATTGAGGGACTGTATATATTGCCCGGTGTGCGACTTGAATACGACTGGCTGTACGGCTCGGCCGGCATCGTGCTGTTCGTGGTCGGTGTGGGCGTGGTCACCGCGCTCGCCTGCCGCGAGGAGATACGGCACACGCCCGCCGCGCTGATGCGCCCGAAGGCGCCGAAGGCGGGCGCTCGCATATTGTTGGAGCGGATTCGCCCGGTATGGAGCCGGCTGAACTTCCTCGGCAAAGTCACTGCGCGCAATATCTTCCGATTCAAGTCGCGTTTGATTATGACCGTGGGCGGCGTGGCTGGTTGCACAGCGCTGATTATCTGCGGATTTGCGATTAACGACACCGTCGACACGACTGGCGTCAAGCAATATGAGCAGATCTACCAGTATGACTTGATGGTGGTGGCCAATGACGATGACGCCGCCGCGATGCGCAAGCAGGTGGCACAAGATGGCCGGGCCACCGAAACGCTGAATCTGCGCGTGGATAGCGGCGAGATGAGCAATGCGGCGCAGGAAAGCGAAACCGTGCAGCTGATGACGGTGCCCAACAATTCGTTGAACAAACTGAACGACATGGTCACGCTGGAAGAGGCCGGTGACGATGGGTGGTTCGAGCTGCCCAATATCTTCGGCAAAGCGGGTGGCGGCACTGTAGCGCTGGACGATAGTGGTGTGATTGTGGCGAAGTCCGCAGCCAATTCGTTGGATATTCATGCGGGCGACACCGTCACGTTGAGCAATGGCGGCAGCGGGCGGGCCAAGGTGAAGGTTGCGGCGGTGACGCGCAACCTCATCGGCTCTGATGTGTACATCAGTGAGCGACTGTACGACCAGAAGTTTGCGGCCGACGGTGTGACGTCTTCGGCTTCGGGAGATGGCACTGCCTCGACCTTGACGTGGAACGCGATGCTCGCCAAGCTGAAAGGTTCCGAGACCGAACAGGCCGAATATGCGGATCGGTTGGGCGAGGAATCGTCGGTGCTCAAGGCCGTGAGCTGTGCGCATCTGGCCGCCACGTTTAAGTTCGATTTGATGGGTGCCGTGGTGGCGCTGATTGTGGGGCTCGCCGGCGGCCTGGCGCTGGTGGTGCTGTTTACGTTGGCCAATACGAACGTGTCCGAACGCATCCGCGAGATGGCCACACTGAAGGTGCTGGGCTTCTATGACCGCGAGGTGCACAACTACGTGAACCGCGAGATGATGATATTGACCGGTATGGGTGTGGTGGTTGGTCTGCCGCTTGGCAGGTGGATAGGCGGATTACTGACTGCTGCGTTGAATATGCCGTCGCTGTATTTCGAAGTGGAAGTGCACTGGTACAGCTATGCGATTGCCGTGGTGGCGACGCTGGCGTTCGCGCTGCTGGTGCAGCTGTTCACCAACCCAGTGCTCGATCGCGTAGACCCGGTCAGCTCGCTCAAGTCCGTGGAATAGAGGTAGAAGTTCAATTTGGTGTTGATGAATTGAACTTTTTGGCGGAATATTTACAGTATCATCGCATGTATTCTTGAGCTGAGCGGTTTTCGTGACATATTTCGGTGATACAGTTTGAACTTGTTTTGAACGAGTATCGCGTCTGGTGCGTAACAATCGGGCGGCAGAGAAGAGAAATGAAATCAGTATGGCCGATACGAATGTGAATGGTGGTACACAGCAGGCTACGGGCAAACTCAAGTCTGTCGAAAGCCTGGACCAGACCAACGAGATGGAGCGTGGCCTGAGCAATCGCCACGTACAGTTCATCGCCATTGGCGGCACCATCGGCACCGGCCTGTTCCTGGGCTCGGGCAAGTCAATCTCGCTAACCGGCCCCTCGATCATCTTCGTGTACATTCTGGTCGGTGTCATCATGTTCTTCCTGATGCGCGCCATCGGCGAAATGATGTACCGTGACCCCAGCCAGCACACCTTCATCAATTTCATCACCCGTTACCTTGGCAACGGGTGGGGGCATTTCGCCGGCTGGACGTATTGGGCCGCGCTCGTGCTGCTGGGCATGACCGAGATCACGGCCGTCTCCACGTACTTCATCACCTTCTTCGACACGTTCGGCATCGACCTGACCCATTGGAAATGGCTGATCGAGCTGTGTTTCCTGGTGTCGCTGGTCTCCATCAACCTGATTGCCGTCAAGGTGTTCGGCGAGGTGGAATTCTGGTTCTCGATGATCAAGATCACGCTGATTTGCGCGATGATCGCCACCGCCGTGGTCATGATCGTGATCGGCTACCATTACCCAGCCGTGCAGATTCACGGCGTGGACCACGTGAGCCCGGCCGGCCACGCCGGATTCGACAACCTGTTCGCCAACTTCTCGTTCGCGCCGAACGGTTGGATGGCCTTCCTCATGAGCTTCCAGATGGTGTTCTTCGCCTACGAGATGATTGAATTCGTGGGCGTCACCGTCTCCGAGACCAAGAATCCGCGCAAGGTGCTGCCCAAGGCCATCAACGAGATTATCGTGCGCGTGCTCATCTTCTATGTGGGCGCACTGGTGGCCATCATGTGCATTGTGCCGTGGACCTCGTTCAAGCCGAACAAGGACGGCTCCTTCGCATCCCCGTTCATTATGATGTTCCAGTATGCCGGGCTGAATTGGGCGTCTGCGCTGGTGTTCTTCGTGGTGATTACCGCCGCATCTTCCGCGCTGAACTCGCTGCTGTACTCGGCTGGCCGCCACCTGTACCAGCTGTCCGAGGTGTCGCCGAACCCGACGCTCAACAAGCTCGGTCAGGTGTCCGATCGCAAGGTGCCGGCCCGCGCCATCCTGGTGTCCGCGGCGCTGATACTGCTGTCGCCGATCGTCAACGCCATCCCCGGCGTGTCCGGAGCGTTCGTGCTGTTCTCGTCCGCCAGCTCCGCGGTGTTCCTGTTCATCTACATCCTGACGCTGATGGCACACCGCAAGTACCGTCGCTCCGCTGATTTCATTCCGGACGGGTTCGTCATGCCCGCTTGGAAGGTGCTCAATACGGTGGCAATCGTGTTCTTCGTGTTCATCTACCTGACGTTGTTCCTTGCGGACGATACGCGCAATTCCGCGATTGCCGGCCTGGTGTGGCTTGTGGGCTTCGGTGGATTCTCGATGCTGCGCGAACGCTACCGTAGCCGCGATTTAAAGGCCGCACTGGAACACAAGGAGTGATTGGACGGGCTGATTGGCTGGCGGCTATTAGTTGGGTGGCTGTTGGCTGTTGGCGGCTGACTGGCTAGCGGCCGATAGCCAATGACTGGGCTGATCGTCAGCCAATCGGCTGCCTATAGGTCTCATTGATACATTCGGTCATCCGATTAGTGCATTTGCGCGGACAATTAGTGCATTCGATCATCGGATTAGTACATCAGTGTGCAATTATTAGTACAATTAGCCGCCTAATTAGTACATTAGGACATAAAACAATGTCCTAATGTACTAATTAGATGCTAAAATACGATAAGTGCCATGTCCTAATGTATGAATTATCGCTATGAAGGGCGGAATGCGATGACGCAGGATGAACTTATGCAAGTGCTGCAGGCCGGTGAATCATCTATGGTCGAGTTCAAGCGCTGCAGCGAATTGCCTCATACGGATACTTTTGAGACTGTATGCTCATTCGCCAATCGTTCTGGTGGCAGCATTTATCTTGGCGTTGACGATGACGGTCAAGTGCTCGGCGTCGATTCTAAGCGCGTTAGTGAGATAGAGCGCAACGTTGTCAACGTAGTGTCTAATCGTAAGATGTTCGAACCGGCTCCAATGGTGGAAACGGAACATATCGAGTACGACGAACGGATTATTGTTCGTATTTGGGTAGCTCCGAGTTCTTCGGTTGTGCGGTTCAAGGGCGCAGTGTTTGATCGCATTGCTGATGTGGATACACACATCGAAAGCGATATCCAGATTAGTCAAATGTATATTCGCAAGCAGAACTACTATTCCGAACGGCGAATTTTCCGTTACGTGACTCCGTTTGATTTGCGTCCTGAGCTGATTGCGCGAATGCGGCAGCTGGCGGTCGCTCAGCGAGCTGGGCACCCTTGGGGAACTATGTCTGACGAAGAACTGTTCCGCAGCGCCAAGCTATACGATCGTGATTACACGACCGGCGAAGAGGGCTTTAATCTTGCTGCAGTGCTGCTCTTGGGCAAGGATGAAGTCATTTCCTCGGTTTGCCCAGCGTATATTACTGATGCCGTGGTTCGGCGAGACAATATTGACCGATACGATGACCGACTTATGGTGCGGACCAACTTGTTCGATTCGTACGAGCAACTCCGTGAATTTACTGAGCGGAATCTGCCTGACCGCTTTGTGTTAAAGGGCGATAAGCGAGTGAGCCCGCGTACGATGATCGCCCGTGAATTGGTGGCAAACAGCCTCATGCATCGGGAGTATTCCAGTCCGGTGGTGGCGCGTGTCACCATTGATAATGAATCCATCCGGACGGTTAATGCTTCGCGCTCATTCTTTGAAGGTCGAATGAAGCTGGGCGAGTTCACGCCAATGCCAAAGAATCCGATTATCGCTAATGTGTTTGTGCAGACCGGCATAGCCGAGCAGCTGGGTAGCGGACTGCGGAATCTGATAAGAGCGTCCCGGCAATATACTGAGCGAGAGCCTGAGTTCCGCGATGGTGACATATTCGAGGCGACGATTCCTATTGTTCCTGCGCTGAAGACCGTGGATGGTTCTGGTTTTGCTAGCGTGAGATCTGTAGTTGAGAAAGATGCCGAAGAGGGTGCGAGGCTCATTGGCGGGGAACGTGTGGATGGTAAGAAAGCAGATGCAACCGCATCGGGTGAAATTGATTCGCGGGCAGCGATGCTGTCGGCGATGAATCGACGCTTGACAGAGGTTGACTATGTGACTGTACCTGAACTCGCCAAGATAACAGAGCTCGATAACAGAACAGTCCGCAAATTCCTAAACGGTTTAGTTGCGCAAGGAAAGCTGATTGCTGAAGGCAACACGCGTGGTCGGCGTTATCGGAAGGGATAGCGGGCGCGATATCTCGATGCAGTGGGATTCACTTAAGGGCTACGGCAAATATGATTCGTAGCGATTGGGCCAGCGCAATTCGAATGGCTCATGACTTTGTGCGTCGTTTGTGGTCTCTGAAGTTGTTTGCTGGGTGACGGTTTTGTGATAAAATCGCTCATATCAAAATGTTTGCGTAAACATTTTGGCTGCGCCGAAAGAAGGAGTCGACGTAGGTCATGTATCAGGCAAAGAGGCTGGCTCAGTGAAGCAAAGGCCGATTTTTCCGGTATAAGGCGGACAGCAGGAACACTAAGGAGACCAATGAAGGTACTGAGCAAATCGCTTGCTGCAATGGTTGCGGCGGCAACACTAGTGGGAGGAGGGGCGTTTGCGGTTGCCGGCACTGCGTATGCGGCTGATAACGATGCCATTACCGTGACCCCGAACCCATGGTATGCCAACAGTTTCGATGGCTGGGGCACCTCGCTGGCTTGGTTCGCCAACGCCACCGGCAGCCTCGGCGAGGAATCGGCCATCACCACCAATCTCGGCGATGACGCTTCCAAGGCTAAGGCTGTGGAATACGGCAAACAGCTGCGCGAACAGTTCTACCAGTCCATCTTCGGTGATGAAGGACTGGACCTGAACATGGCCCGCTACAACGTGGGCGGCGGCAATGCCTCCGATGTTGCCTACGGCTACCCATTCATGCGCCAAGGCGCTGCCGTGCCTGGCGCGTGGAAAGATGACGCCACCGGCTCCGGCACGTATGGCAATGGCGTAACCACCAAGCAGGCCGACAAAGACAAGCTGGCTGCGGCATTCGACCCGACTGACGACAACCAGTATGACTTCTCCAAGTCCGCCGCCCAAGACTGGTGGATTGAGCGCGGTGCCACCGGCGATAACCCCGACATCACCGATGTAGAGGCCTTCGCCAACTCCGCTCCGTGGTTCCTGACCAACAGCGGTTACGCCACTGGTGGATACAACTCCGGTAGCAATAATCTTGCAAACCCTGAGAAATTCGCTCAGTACATGACCAAGAACGTCGAGCACCTCGAAAGCCTTGGCGCAAACGTTGACACGGTCGAGCCGTTCAACGAGTCCGAGACCAGTTACTGGGGCACTCCGGGCGACATGGCTTCGAAGTACACCGATGAGAGCGATGACAACACCAAGCTCATTAACAACTACTGGGATAAGTACTACTCCGACAAAGATAAGTCCGTCACCCCATACTCCAACGCGCTGAAGAAGCCGCAGGAGGGTATGCATGTCAATAACGCCCAGCAGCAGCAGACGATTACCGCACTCGCTGAGGCGCTCAAGGACAATGATGACACCATCATCGCAGCCACTGATGCTACAAACTCCGCTGACTTTGTCAAGTCGTACAACCAGTACCCGCAGGCGATCAAGGACCTTATCGATCAGTACAATGTTCACGCCTACTCCGACGGCAGCCAGATGCAATCGCGCGATATCGCTCAGGCAGACGGCAAGAAGCTGTCGATGAGCGAGGTGGACGGCTCCTGGCAGTCCGGCTCCTACAACCCGTACGGTTTCGACAACGCGCTGGGCATGATGAGCAAGATCAGCTCCAACGTCACCCGCCTGCAGTCCAAGGACTTCACCTTCTGGCAGGTGGTCGAGGACCTCTACAACATGCAGATGGGCTCGAACGTGAACCCGGCCGGTGAAAACACCAACTGGGGCACCGTGCTGATTGACTTCGACTGCACCGTGGCCGGTAAGGACGGCAAGCTCTACTCCGAGCGTCGCGTGAACAACAACGGCGGTACCGCCGATGGACTTGAACCGTGCACGGTTATTGCCAACGCCAAGTACAACGGCGTCAAGGCCATCACCCACTTCATCCACGCGGGCGACAAGGTCATCGCCAACAACGATGAAGACAACAACATGACTGCCACCTCCGCCGATGGCAAGACGCAGACCGTCATCCACCGCAACTCCGGCACCTCTGACCAGACCTTCGTCATCGACCTGTCGAAGTACGGCGAGATTGCCGACAACGCTTACGGTGAGCTCTATCTGACCACCGAAACCTCTGCCGAAGACAAGAACGTGGGTGTCGATTCCGCCACTCCGGAAGTCTTCGCCAAGACCAGCAACGTCAAGCAAGCTGAAGGCTCTGTGGTGATTGACAAGGCTGCCAAGACCGCTACGGTCACTGTGCCCGCCCGTTCTATCGCCTCCATCCAGCTCACTGGCGTGACCGGCTACGCTAAGGATGCTGCCGTCGAGACCGGCGACACTTACCAGCTCGTTGGTAAGCAGTCCGGCAAGGCCGTGGCTGATACCACTTCTGGTGATTCCGCGCTGTCCCTGGCCAACGTCGCTTCCGATGCCGAGAACGCCAAGAAGCAGACTTGGACCTTTACCCAGATCGAGCAGCCCGCCGACTCCGAGCGCCCTGATCTCAAGGCTTATGTGATTACTAACGCCGAAGGCAAGGTGCTGGTGTCCAAGGATGGTACGAACGCGCTTTCCAACGAAACGGTTGGGGCCGCTAAGTCCGACCCGGCTGCCAAGTGGATTCTCAACACTTCCGATGGTTCGACCTACCAGCTGCTCAATGCCGCGACTAAGACGAACCTTGATGTGGATAACTCTGGTACCACAGTCGGCACGAAGGTTGGCTTGTGGCAGTCACCGAGCGGCACTTCGCCGTCCGCCAACCAGACATGGACTCTGCGCAATGTAACGCCGACCAGCCAGAAGACCGTGAACGTGCAGACCGCCGTTAACGAGAAGGCCGCGCTGCCGACCGAAGTCACGCTCTACTACACCTGGGGCGAAGGCAAGGCCACGGTTGCCAACTGGGATACTTCCAAGGTCGATGTGGCCAAGGAAGGCGCCTACGAAGCCACCGCTACCGCCACCGATGTGTACGGCAACGAGTTCAATGTCGCCGCTACGGTCTACGTTGGCGCGCTCACCGTTTCCGATCCGGTATCGGCTACAGTGCTGGCCGGCACCAGTGCGAGCGAGGCGAAGGCCGCGCTTGAGGCTGCGCCGGTGTATCTGCACGTCAAGGCATCGCCTGCATTCGAGGGCGATGCGGCTAAGGTTACGTGGAACTTCGATGGGCTTGATACCAAGCTCGCCGATGCCAAGGCTGGCGACAACATTGCCGTGGCCGGTACTTACCAGCTGGACGACGCGACCACGATTGCGCTGAAGGGCGCGATCTATGTCACCGCCGCCACGCCTGAGAATGTGGCCGACACTGCTTCCAACCTGACTGTGACCAACCAGCAGACGGAATACAGCAAGGGCGATCAGTGGAAGAAGCTCACCGATGGTGACACGTCAGCTGAAGCCTGGGTGACGTGGAACTCTGCTGGTGACTATTCCGCCAGCCCGACCGCCACGATTGACTTCGGCTCTGAGTGTGAGCTTAGCAGCGTGACCATTACGTATGGTGACAAGGCTCCGGCTTCCGCCAAGGCCGAGTACACCACTGATGGCGAGACGTGGATGCAATTCGGTAGCGATGTTAAGCCTGCCGCAGGCCAGACGGTGACGTTCAAGGCCGATAAGGGCACAGTGAATGCCACGAAGATGCGCATTGTGAACACCGTGAACAACGACTACATGAACGCCACCGAAATTCAGGCATTCGTGACGCCGGTTCAGGGTGCTGCGAAGAACATCGCCGCGGCCTCTGGCACGAACTTCTCGGTGAACTTCCAGGAGGGTGCCTCCGCTTCCAAGGCCATCGATGGTGACACTACGTCAAAGGGTTGGTCCACTTGGGCTTCCACCGCCTCGACGGTGGACCCGGTCGCCACGTTCACCTTCGACGAAGCTCAGACCATCACCGAAGTGAAGACCTTCTTCTACTACGATGGTCGTGCGTCTTGGCCGAAGAGCCAGACGCTGGAATACCAGGATGAGGCTGGCGAATGGCATGGAGTCGGTACCAAGGATGGCTGGAAGATACAGGCCGGCGATGCCGGCTCTGGCTCCGACGGCATCACCGCCGCCGACACCCCGACCGTTGACTTCGTGCTCGGCACCCCGGTAAAGGCCAAGGCCATCCGCCTGACTAACACATTGCAGGACACCAAGGTGTACATCAACGTGGCTGAGATCCAGGTGTTCGCACAAGACAGCACGGTACTCACCCCGCAGCCGGCATCCGATGCCACGCTGGGCGACCTGCGTCTTGACGGCGAGACCATCAAGGGCTTCGCTGCTGATAAGACCGACTACACAGTTGATCTTCCGTTCGGTGCTGAGGCAAACCCGGTGCTGCAGGCCTTCGCCGCCGACAATGCCGCCACCGTCAAGGTGACTGGCGACGCGGTTGAGAATGGCAAGCTTGGCGGCAAGGCCACCATTACGGTGACCTCAGCCGACGAGTCTGAGACGAAGACCTACACGGTGACCTTCAAAGCCTTCACTTTGGCTTCGCTCAAGGTGACCGGACCCACGAAGATCGAGTACGCCATCGGCGACAAGCTCGATACCGCCGGTCTGAAGGTTACTGCCGTCTATCAGAGTGGCGACAAGACCAAGGAAGTGCCGGTCGCTCTTGACGACCCGCAGCTTGCGATTGGCTCGTTCGACTCCACCGCCGCAGGCAAGAAGGCGATTACCGTCTCCTACCGTGGTGTGACCGCGACCTTCAACGTCACGGTCAAGGCCAACGCAGTCGCCCCTGGCCCTGAAGAACAGAAGCCCGGCAGCACCAACAAGCCCGGTGCCACCGGCAACGGCAACAAGAACACGGTGGCCAACACCGGTTCCAGTGTTGCCGCCATCGCTGGCGCTGTCGCTCTGCTGGCCGCTGCCGCGGGTGCATTGTTCATGCTGCGCAAGCGTGCATAGCACCCTCGCGCAGTAATGGGGGAAGGAACAAGCCGGCAATATTGACTATTGCCGGCCGGTTCCTCCGCTCTTTGAGCATAATTGGTCCGACAAGTTGAATACTGAGTTTTCAGTATCGGTATATTGATTTGTCGGCCCTTTTCTGACTTCGCGGATAGCGACATAACTGTTTGTTCAAAAAACCGTTATCATCAATCAAGGAACCAAATCAATGAAGATAAACAATAAGGGCAAGGGCGCTCTTATCGCGGCAATTACCGCCGCGGCAACGCTATTGTCATGCGGGCTGGCCGCTGCAAGTGCCAGTGCGGCAGGTGTGGATTACCTGCCTGCCATCGGCCAAGTGCCGACATACACCAAGTTCCAGCCCACAGCCGATCCGGGCAAGAACGCTAGCGATTACTTCCAGCCATATTGGTATGCCAAGAACGCCAATGATAATGGCGGCACACACATCCAAGCGCACGGTGGCCAAGTGGTCAAGGTTGGCGACGCCTACTACTGGTATGGCGAAGACCGTTCTAACGGTTACGACAACAGCCCCGGTGTTCATGCTTATATGTCGACAGATCTATACAACTGGACCGATCTTGGTGTGGCGCTGCGTGCGGTGACCAGCAAATCTCAGTTGACGGATAAGAGCAATGCCGATTACGCCTACTTCGACAAGGCCTACAACCTGACCAAGTCCGACGGCAGTGTGGACGCTGCCAAGGCCGACGCAATCTTCCCGTACCTCAACACCAACCCCGATCAGGATGGTGATGGCGCGGTTGATTCCGTACAGGGCATTTTCGAGCGTCCGAAGATCATCTACAACAAGAAGAACAAGCAATACGTGCTGTGGTGGCATTCCGATGGAAGCACCACGCCGGGCGGTTCCAACTATGCACGTGCACTTGCGGGCGTGGCTGTTTCCGACAATCCGGCGGGCCCGTTCACTATGGTGGGTGCCTATCGTTTGCCTAACCAGAACAATTGGAAAGAAGCCGCAGGTAACCCCAGCTGGGGTGAGAACGGTGACAGCCGCGATATGACTGTGTTCGTGGATCCGAAGGACGACAGTGCCTATGTACTGTATTCTTCCGAAGCCAATGCCACGCTGTATATCGCCAAGCTTAACGATGATTACACCAATGTAGTCAAGACCACGAATGTGGACCAGTCCGAGGGACAAAAGCAGTACTCTGCTGACGGGCAGTACCCATACATTCTTGCAGACGGTACTACGGATGCCCCGGTGCGTGGCGAAGATTTCCAAATCGTCAAACAAAATGGTTCGCTGGAAGCTCCTGCCGTATTCCAATATGACGGGCGTTACAACATCATCGCATCTGGTGCAACCGGCTGGGACCCGAACAAGCAGACCTACTACACCGCCGACTCCATGCTGGGAAGCTGGACCCGTGGCGTGGAAAAGGACGATGCCAACGAGAACACGTGGTACAACAACATGCCGGAAGGCGCGGATGGTCTGTTGTCTGTGGGCGATACCCGCGGCACCACATTCGGTTCGCAGTCGGCTAGTGTGCTCGCAGTAGACCAGGAGAAAGGTCACTTCATCTACCTTGGTGACCGTTGGGATTCCGGTAAAGCCGATTCCACCTATGTTTGGCTGCCGCTGACCATCGGTGAGAACGGCACCATCGAAATGCATAATCCTGCTCAAGAAGGCGAGCCCGACGGCTGGGATCTGAACTATTGGGACAACCATGGTAGCGCCAAGGGCAAGCTGGTCAACTGGACTGTGGAAACCGGCGATGATCTCCCGAAGACCGTGAACACGGGCGGAACCGTTACTCTGCCGGACACCGTCAACGTCAAGGAAGGCGACGATACCATTGCTACCAAGGTGACATGGAATGTGGAAGGCGGTACGGCAGTCAGCAAGTCGACCAAGGCTGCCGGCAGCACCTACGCATTCAATGTGCCGGGAACCTACACCATTACGGGCACTCTTGCCGAGAGCAGCAACTTCAACCCGGGCCGCACATTCCGCAGAACCATCGACGTTTCCTGCTCCAACCCGATTTCCGGAAGTTGGAAGGAAGCCCATTGGAAGGGCGGCAGCGCGTGCCAGGTCGCCGCATCCGGCGGTACCTATGACTTCACCGTTACGGACAACGCCAATCGTGGTGTCTGGACGGATCGCAACGAGGGCAGCGCGGTGTACCAGCCTGATGCTCTGGACGTGAACGAAACGTTGGAAACCACGGTCAAGCCGCTCGACTTGGGCGGTAATGGCGATCCGCGTGCCGGCCTGGTGGTTCGTAACGGTCTTGCTGACGCTAACGGCGGCAAGGGATATGCCACGTTACTTGCCAGCCCAAGCGGCGTTTACATGCAGTACGATTCCAATGCCGATGGCTACATCGATAAGGAAACATCGCATGTTGGTGCCGGCTTCGGCGACCAAGTGCAGCTCAAGCTGGAGCGCGCCGCAACCGATACCCTGAAAGGCTACTGGCGTGCTTCCGCGAACGATGAATGGCAGGATGTCGCTACGGTAACGCTGACCGGTGCGGACGCAACCGGGCTCGATGCCGGTGTCTTCGCCACGTCGAACAGCAATGCCGGCGCATTCACCGTGGCCTTCAACGGCACTGCGTTCGGTTCGCAGACTGCTGCTGTGGAGTCCATCGCGGCCAAGGGCCCTGAAGCCACTATCGCCAAGAGGCAGACGCTCGCGCATAAGGACGTGACGGTTACCGCTACGCTCACCAATGGCAAGACGCGTGTACTGGAGCCAGATGAATACACGTTGGAAGGCTTCGACACCACCAAATTGGGCGAGCAAACCGTGACGGTGCGTCTTGTCGCTGATTCTTCAGTAACTGCCACGCTCACCGTGACTGTGGAAAGCAACCTTGCCCGGTTGTTCTGCTCGTCCGCCGCAGCCTCGAAGTATGAGCCGGCCAGCAGCTGGGCCTCCGCTTCTACGGCCGACCTGACTTGCGACAACAATCTGAGCACCAACTGGTCGAACTGGGGCACCGGCGACACCTCGCCGTGGCTCAGCTACACCTTCGATAAGGCATATCAGCTGGGCAAGCTCAGCGTTGCGGTGGATAAGGCCAAGGGCGAGGCCGCTCCGAAGAGCTTCACTGTATCGTACCTAGCTGAAGACAGCGCCACGTGGACTGATGCCACGCTGCCGGCAGTCACTGTGAATGGTGCTGCTGGAGCCGTGACGGAAGCCGATGTGAGCGCTCTGCCCGCCACCAAGGGCATTCGCCTCAACTTCACCTACGCCGATGGCAATGACTATGCCAAGATCGCTGAAGTACGCATCGCCGAAGGTGAAGCAACGCCAGAGCCGCAGCCGTCTAGTAACGCCAATCTTGCTGATCTGACTGTGGATGGCAAGACGGTTGACGGATTCTCCGCGGATACCACTAAATATGCCGGTGCGCTGGCTGGAGATGCTGCTTCCTACCCGACGGTGGAGGCGACTGCTGCTGACGCGAAGGCTACGGTGCAGGTGGAGCAGGCTTCGGCCGAGAACAACGGCGTGGCCACGGTGACTGTAACTGCTGAGGATGGCACGGCGAAAACCTACACAGTGACATTCGGCGAACTGCCTCAGTTGGCTGAGCTTGCTGTGGAAGTGACCAAGGATTCCTATCAGGTAGGCGATAAGTTCAACGCTGCCGATGTGAAGGTATCCGCCATTTACAAAGTCGGCGATACTGAAACGCTGCGCAAGCTGATTGATCCAACTGATGGTGATCTGAAGTTCACTGGCTTTGATTCTGCCACCGCAGGCACGAGGACCATCACCGTCTCTTATCGTGGCGTGAACGCGACGTTCGAAGTCACGGTCACGGCCACGGAGGTCACTCCCGGCCCTGGAGAGCAGAAGCCCGGCGATACCAACAATCCTGGCAACACTGCTAAGCCCGGTAGCACTGCCACGAATAAGCCGGCTGCTAATGGCGCTGCGCCCCTTTCGAATACGGGTGCTGCCGTGGCTGCCATTGCGGTCGTGGTTGTGGTGCTGGCAGCTGCGGCTGGTGCCTTGCTCGTCATCCGCAAACGCCGCGCATAACCATGGCAACTGCTGAGTGGCGTGGATTGCGTTGCTATTGAGCAATCTGCGATTCACGCCACTCAGCGAGTGCACCCGAGTGCGCCCGAGCTTGCGCAATGCAGGCGCAATACAGTGCAAACAGTACAAAGCAACAATAATGGCCGGTCTGAGCCAGCTGCTCCATGCGAGGGCAGCTGGCTCAGACCGGCCATTGTGTCTGCAAGTACATGCAATTAGAGCATGAACATGTGGAAGCCGTTGAGCGTTACTGGTTGTTTTGCTTTGTTGTTGCGCTCAGCAGTGCGACGGACGTCCGCCCGCAGTGTAGTGCAGCGCTCCGTGAACCAGCGCCGATGTGAAATGCATGTTGCACATGCCCGCTTCTTCTGCTTCGTGCGTGCAGCCGGCGATGCTGCATAGGTTCATACCCCGAATCATGGTCATACCCCCTCTTTGGGATGGCATCCGTGCCGCCATCTGCCTTCAGAGCATAGCGGACAATTGTTGCATTGCCTAGGCGGTACAACGCTTTCTGTGGCCTGTATCACATCCTTGCCGGCGTTCTGCGGCGTGGTTGGGCGTGTACATGTGCACTTGTGCGGTTTTGTTGTGTGTGATTTGGGTATACGGATAGAGTTTCTTCTCTGCAGTGGCAAGGGCCTCTCGGCCGGCGAGCCGGCTGATTTCTCCCATGCGTTGCTCAATGATTTCCGTTTTGCGAGTCTGAACGGCAAAGTAGCTCTGGAGAAGTGCCACTTCTTCTTTCTTCGGATCACCGTTTTGAGCAATGAGATAGCAGGCGTATCGGGTGAGCTTGACGTCCGCGATGGAGCGGGTGGCACCGCTGCCGAGAGTCACGTCTCGCGTAGTGTCACGGAAATGGGATTCAACGGATACGCCGGAATTGTCGCAAGCTTGCTTGGCTCGTGTAATAGCTTTGCTGAAGTTTTCCCATCTGTCGTACCCCATATAGGTCATTAGCTCGCGTGCATGCCAATACTCAACTTTGGAGTCCTCGGTGGTGTGTGCGATAGTGCTGAGTTCGCTGGTTTTGCGTGTGATTTCGTCGCGGTTCATGGGTGTGTCCTTATGTTTTTCATGACCATTTTCGTGACTCCACGAAAATGGTCAAAGCCAATAATTGCAATGGTTTTGAGGTATGGGCGCGCTCCGCCCAACTGGTCTGTCTTCGTCCGCCTTTTCGACCAGATACCTCATGGAGCACAATGCCAACGTCGCTACCGTTGGCCCAGCAAATATTCTTAGACGACGCCCCGAAGTGAATATCTATGCGGCTTTCAGAATATCAAAGAGCGTGGAGTGTGTGCATTATGCGTTCCAAAAATAGTTTCTAGTAATGAATTGTTTACGGTGTGAGATATTCTTGGGGTGTTTGCGGCGCTCTGCCGTGTGGCGAATGGGAATGGATGGTGCTCTTATGGGATTTGAGCAGGAAGCAGTTAGTGAACTGTATGCCAGCGTGTGGGGCAATCGTTCGACAATGCAGAGGGAATTCACTCGTGGAGCCCATGGTGAGCAGTTCGTGCTCCGGGAGCTGTCCATGAAGGGGACGCAAACGCCATCGCAATTGGCATCGGCGCTGCAGGCCAGTTCCGGCCGCATCTCCACTGTGCTGTCGTCTCTGGAGAAGAAAGGCTGGGTCACGCGTGACATTGATTCCAAGGATCGGCGCATTATTCGCGTGAATCTCACTGATTCCGGGCGCGAGCAGTCTCATCGGATGATAGAGGAAATGCGTTCCGCGATTTGCTGGATTTTCTCGCAAATGGGGGAGCGGCGCACGCGCGAATTCGTTGACCTGGTGTCTGAGTTCACCACATATATGTCGATTTGCCATCCGGGACAGCCTCGGCCGACTGCTGAACAGGTGCGTGAGGCATTCGTGGAGCGGGGCAAGCGCGTGGCTGAACACATGGCAGCTAAGCGCGCGGAGAACTAATCGGCAAGGCTAATTGAGGACGCTCACAGCGAACATGCAGAAGTGCGCGTAATATCTCACAGTGTAAGTAATCAAACAATAGAAACTATTAAGACATCGTGAACCGATAATCGCCGATAACCCAGCCAACTTAAGAGCCAATCGTCAATAACCAATAACCAACCCAACCAACACAAGGGGAAACCAATGCTTCGCATCATGAAATACCTCTCCAAAGCGGAGATCGGTCAGATGCTCATCGCTCTGGTGACCATCGTCGGGCAGGTCTACTTCGACCTGAAACTGCCCGACTATATGTCAGACATCACCACGCTGGTCGAAACGCCGGGCAGCCACATGAAGGACATTTGGATTGCCGGCGGCAAGATGCTGCTCATCTCGCTCGGATCCGCGGCGTGTGCCATCATCACCGGCTACATCGCTGCGCGCGTGGCCGCCTCGTTCACCCAGCGTCTGCGCTCGCTCGAATTCCGCAAGGTCGAGTCCTTCGGCCCGGCCGAAATGAGCAAGTTCTCCACCGCCAGCCTCATCACCCGCTCCACCAACGACGTCACGCAGGTGCAGATGTTCATCACCATGGGTCTGCAGCTCATCGTCAAATCGCCGATCATGGCCGTATGGGCCGTGTGCAAGATCGCCGGCGAAGGCTTCGAATGGACGCTCGCCACCGGAATCGCCGTAGTGATTCTGCTGGCGGCCATCGTCATCATGATGGCCATGGTCATGCCGAAATTCAAGGCCATGCAGGCCCTGACCGACAACATCAACCTCGTGGCCCGCGAGAACCTCACCGGCCTGCGTGTGGTGCGCGCCTACAACGCCGAGGACTATCAGGAAGCCAAATTCACCAAGGCCAACAAGGACCTCACCGACACCCAGCTGTTCACCAACCGCGTCATGGCGTTCATGATGCCGCTGATGAACACCATCATGAACGGTCTGATGCTTGCCGTCTACTGGATCGGTACCTACCTGATCGATGCCGCCGGGCTCAAGGACAAGCTCACCGTGTTCTCCAACATGGTCGTGTTCTCCAACTACTCCGTGCAGGTCATCATGAGCTTCCTGCTCATGAGCATGGTGTTCGTGCTCTGGCCGCGCGCCGACGTGTCCGCGCAGCGCATCATGGAGGTGCTCGACACTGAGCCAATCGTCGAGAACGGCACCAAAACCGCCGCCGACGTGGCCAAAACCGGCCAGAGGGGCACCGTGGAATTCCGCAACGTCAGCTTCACCTACCCGGATTCGCGCGAGGCGATGCTGGAAGGCATCAACTTCACCGCCGAGCAGGGCCAGACGGTGGCGTTCATCGGCTCCACCGGCTCCGGCAAGTCGTCTCTTATCAATCTCGTGCCGCGCTTCTATGACACCAGCCAAGGCCAGGTGTTGGTCGACGGCGTGGACGTGCGCGACTACGACCTGAAGGCCCTGCGCGACAAGATCGGCTACGTGCCGCAGCAGTCCGTGCTGTTCAAGGGCACCGTGGCCTCCAACGTGAGCTACGGCGATCAGCCGGGCGACCCGGCGGAGGTCGAGATGGCCGATACCTCCACCCCGGCCGGGCGCAAGCGCGAGGCCGCGTTGATCGCCGCTGGCGAGGCCGCGGAAGGTGCCGATATACCGGCCGAGCAGCTGAATCGCGTCAAGGCCGCCGCCGACGTGGCGCAGGCCAGCGAGTTCGTGGCGCGCATGGACGGCGGGTATTCCGCCGCGATCGCCCAAGGCGGATCGAACGTGTCCGGCGGCCAGAAGCAGCGCCTGTCGATTGCGCGCGCGGTGTACCGTCACCCGGAAATCCTGATTTTCGACGACTCGTTCTCCGCGCTCGACTTCAAGACCGACCGCGAAGTGCGCGACGCGCTCGCCCGCGAGGCCAAGGATTCCACCAAGCTCATCGTGGCCCAGCGCATCGGCACCATCATGAACGCCGACCGCATCGTCGTGCTCGACGACGGCAAGGTCGTGGGTCAGGGCACGCACAAGGAACTGCTCGACAACTGCGACGTATACCGCCAGATCGCCGAATCCCAGCTCAGCCAGTCGGAGCTTACGGCGTAGGGGGGGCGGCAGCGGTAGCTCCCCATGTCAGGGGCTGAGCCGTAAAGGGAACAGCCCAGTGGGCTGTTCCCAAGCGAAGACGAGCTGATAAGCGAGCGAATAAAACAGCACAGCTGACTGAGGGGTAGTCGCGTACGGCTTCTCTCCCTCCGGCGCTTCGCGCCACCTCCCTCATCAGAGGGAGGTCAATACGGACTTTTAAGGAGTAAAACAAATGCCAAGAGGACCAATGGGCGGCAGGCGTGCCGTCGAAAAGCCCCATGATTTCGGCAAAGTCATGGGCAAACTCGTGAACTACTGCCGCAACTATCTTCCCGTCATCATCATCGCGCTCATCCTGGGCGCGGCCGGCACCGTCTGCCAGATCGTCGGCCCGGACAAGCTCAAGGACATGACCAACGAGATCGTCAAAGGTCTGCCCGCCATCGTTAACGGCAGACCGGTGATGAACTCGGTAGATTTCGGCACGGTGGGCCACATCGCCTGGACTTTGGTGGCCCTGTACGTGGGCTACGCCGTGCTCGGCTACGTGCAAAGCTGGATGATGGCCAACGTCACCCAGCGCACCGCCCAGCGACTGCGCGAGTCCATCTCGGTCAAAATCAACAAACTGCCGCTCAAATACTTCGACAAGGTTAGCTACGGCGACGTGCTGTCGCGCATCACCAACGATGTGGACGCCATCGGCCAGACGCTGGGCCAGTCGCTCGGCTCGCTGATTACCTCGGTGACGCTGTTCGTGGGCGCGCTGGTGATGATGTTCTACAACAACGTGATCATGACCCTGTGCGCCATCGGTGCCAGCCTCATCGGCCTGATCATCATGATGGCCATCATGAAGTCCTCCCAGAAGTACTTCGCCCGGCAGCAGATGGCGCTGGGTGACGTCAACGGCCACGTGGAGGAGATGTACGCCGGTCACCTCATCGTCAAGGCATACAACGGCGAGGCCGATTCGATTCGTCGCTTCGAGAAGTACAACTCGGACCTCTACGAGTCCGGCTGGAAGTCGCAGTTCCTCTCCGGCCTGATGATGCCGCTCATGAATTTCGTGGGCAACTTCGGCTACGTGGTGGTGTGCGTGGTGGGCGCGGCGCTCGCGCTCGACGGGCAGATCGAGTTCGGCGTGATCGTGGCGTTCATGATGTATGTCCGCCTGTTCACCCAGCCGTTGGCGCAGTTCGCCCAGGCCTTCCAGAACCTGCAGCGTTGCGCGGCGGCCGCCGAACGCGTGTTCGGCTTCCTTGAGGAGCCGGAGATGGAGGACGAATCCGGCAAGTCCGCTTTGCTTGGGACCAACGGCCACGAAGTGAAGGGCGACGTGGAATTCAGCCACGTACAGTTCGGTTACGAACCGGGCAAGCCGATCATCCACGACTTCTCCGCCTCCGTCAAGGCCGGGCAGAAGGTCGCCATCGTCGGCCCGACCGGTGCCGGCAAGACCACCATGGTCAACCTGCTCATGCGCTTCTATGAGATTTCCGGCGGCTCGATCGCGATTGACGGCGTGGACACCAAGTCCGTGCCGCGCTGGAACGTGCACGACCAGTTCTCCATGGTGCTGCAGGATACGTGGGTGTTCCGCGGCACTGTGCGCGAGAACATCGCCTACTCCAAGCCCGGCGTGACCGACAAGCAGATCGAGGATGCGTGCAAGGCCGTGGGCCTCGACCACTTCATCCGCTCGCTGCCGGACGGCTATGACACCGTGCTCGATGACAAGTCGTCGCTCTCCCAGGGCCAGAAGCAGCTGCTGACCATCGCCCGCGCGATGGTGCAGGACGCGCCGATTCTGATTCTCGACGAGGCCACCTCCTCGGTCGATACCCGTACTGAAGAGCTGATTCAGAAGGCCATGGATGCGCTGACCGTGGGCCGTACGAGCTTTGTGATCGCGCATCGCCTCTCCACGATTCGCGACGCCGACATGATCCTCGTCATGAACCACGGCGACGTGATCGAGCGCGGCACGCACGACGAACTGCTGGCGGCGGGCGGTTTTTACGCCGACCTCTACAACAGCCAGTTCGCACTCGCTGACTGACGGATTGTTTCCTGCGTTAGCGGATTAGCGGATTAGCTATACTCGGCTCCCCTCTCCGCGGGGAGCCGTCAGCGTAGCTGACTGAGGGGAGCAACCCATCGGTCCACCCGAGGGATGTGATACTGATGATTTCGTACATTAGTGTGTGAAAAAGCCGCCGGGAAAATTGGGGGATTGGGCGGCGGTGCGGTTGGCGTTGAGAATGGCGCATTCGAAGGGGAAGTGAGCGCGCAGCTGGGTGGCCGGGGTGGTGAACAGGGCGGTGGCGAGGCCGTCGGCCAGTGTGACAGGGACGTGTGCCGCAACGGTGTTCGACGAATCGTCGGTATCGCGGTTTGCCGTTGTCGAGGCATTGCTGCCATGCGTCGATGTCTTCGTGGTTATGGCGCTCGATGGCGGCGTGACGGCCACCCATGTGGCGGCTACATCGTCAACCGGTAGTCCGTCGATGGCGTTGAGCAGATGGTGAAGTTGGTGACCTGCGGCGTCAGACCAGTGGCGGCGGCTGGGGGAGCTCGCGCAGAATGCGCCGTGGCTGATTTCGACCGTACCTACGGCGTTGGCCGGATCGGCAGGATCTTCAAGGGCGATGGTGATTGGTTCGTCCGTGTGCACTAGCAAATCACCCCCGGCGTCGATGACGTATTGAATGGGTTGAGGGTGACCCGCGCCATCACCCAACATCCCCGCAAGCAAATCCACCAAATACCCCTTACCGCACGCGCCGAAATCGAGCGCGACCGGTCCGCGCGTCACCAGTGTTGTGCCATGCCGCTCAACGTCGGCTGACCAAATGGCTCGTCCGTGGATCGCGCCTGCATGTTCAGCGGCATCTGGCGCAGGCGTAAACGAATACGACTCGTCATAGCCAAGCCGAATCAAATCCTCGCCCACGCACGGGTCGGTCGCCCCATCGGTTGCCGCAAACAGGCGGTCGTACAGGCCAAACAGACCCGATGCCCAGTCGGGAAAATCGAACGTGCCGCCATGTGCGGCCGTGCGCATCCGGCCGACGATGGAATCATCGCGGAATCGAGATAATACAACCTCATATTCATGGATGAACGAGCCAATACGATCGCGTATCTCATCGTACAATACGCTCTCGGTGTGCACCAGTAATCCGGTCCCCAACGCATCAGGAAAAGCGTATACGTATGGCAGTTGCTCGGTCAGACTTGTCATGCCCACTATCGTAGAGCGCATGGTGTGCCGGTGTATACTGGATTTTGACACTGTGTCAATGTTGATTCGGAGGTTGTGAGAATGGGCAATGCGACTACAGCAAGTGTAACGGGTGTGCAAGTTGCACCGGCGAAGTCAGCCATCAGAGATCTCCCCATCGCCAAAGTGTGGGCGTTTGCGGTCGGCCAGTTCGGGTGGGCGCTGCTTTCCGGCATCATCTCCAACTGGCTCGTGTATTTCTACCAACCTGACCAGGAGACCATCTCCCAAGGTCAGACCGTATTCGTGCCGCAGGGCCTGGTCGTTCTCGGCATCGTGACCGTGGTGGGCGGCATCACCGCCTTCGCCCGATTCTTCGACGCGTTCGTGGACCCGGCCGTGGCGTCTCTCTCCGACCGTTGCGACGCCAAATCCGGCCGCCGTATGCCGTTCCTGAAATTCGCCGCCCTGCCGCTCGCGGTGGTCACCGTGCTCGTGTTCTGGAGCCCGATCAACGGCACCGGCTGGGTGAACGCGGCGTTCCTGTTCGTCACCGTGATCGGCTACTACATCGCCCTCACGTTCTACTGCACGCCGTACAACGCGCTCATCGCCGAACTCGGCCACGACTCCAAGCAGCAACTCACCATCTCCACCGCCATCTCCTTCACTTGGGTGGCCGGCACGGCCATCGCGTACGTGGCGCCGGTGATTTGGGGCGCGTTCGTGCCGATGATGGGCCGCATCACCGCCATCCGCGTGACCTTCACCATCATGGCCGCCGTGGCGTTCGTGTGCATGCTGGTGCCGCCGCTGGCCATCCGCGAGAAGGACTACGTCAACTCCCATCCCACCTCCGAATCGACCATCGAATCCCTGAAGCAGACGTTCGGCGACGGCGAATTCCGCAAGTTCGTATGCTCCGACGTGGTCTACTGGGTGGCCATCACCACCTTCCAGACCGGTCTGCCGTTCTTCGTGACCAGCCTGCTCAAGCTGCCGGAACCCACCACGCCCATCTACTTCGTGCTCATGACCGGCGTCTCTGTGCTGTTCTATCTGCCGGTCAATATTCTGGCCAATAAGGTCGGCAAGAAGAGGCTGCTGCTGGTTGCCTTCGTGATCTTCACCTGTGCGTTCGCATTTGCCGGCGCCCTTGGTTCGGCCGTGCTCGGCTTCATTCCGGCGATGGCCCAGGGTTTGGTGCTCTCGGTGGTCGGCGCGATTCCGATGGCCGCGTTCGGCATCCTGCCGCAGGCCATCGTGGCGAATATCGCCGACGCCAGTTCCAAGACCACCGGCCAGGACCGTCAGGGCATGTTCTACGCGGCCCGCACCTTTGCGATGAAGATGGGCCAGTCCGTGGCCATGCTGCTGTTCACCGGCGTCTCCACCATCGGCATGGCGTCCGGCGCGGGCTACCGCATCGCCGCCGTGTGCGCGGCCGTGCTGTGCGGTCTGGGCGGCATCGTGTTCGCGTTCTACAACGAAAAGAAGGTGCTGGGCGTGCTGGAGACGTGATGACGTTGCCGGGTGCCGCCGCGGTATCCATGCGGAGCGGTGTGGGTGACTTGCCCCGTCTGCGACACCGAAACGTTACCGTGTCGACACGCGTGCGACACTTCGGCGTCAAATTGCGTTTGACCGTACTCCGTACTATATTGTTGCGAGTTGCTTTGCGGAGCAAAGTAACATCCAAGGGGCTGTAGCTCAGTTGGTAGAGCGCTTCGTTCGCATCGAAGAGGTCGCGGTTTCGACTACCGTCAGCTCCACGAGACCCTCTGCATTCATTCCACCGCAGAGGGTCTTTTCATTTGTTTTCGTTGAAATTCTGCCATCTCGCGTTTCAAGGGGCTGATTTGGGGTTTGCCGGAGGTCTACTTGCGTTTCGAGGGGCTGATGGTCAAGTAGATACGCCGCCAAAATGGCGGAATAGCGTTGCGTCAAAGCCGTTTGTATCGGTGCTTCACCGGATGAGGAGCCCCTTGAAACGGAAGTAGACCTCCGGAACATGTGAAATCAGCCCCTGCAAAGGGAGAATGCCTCGATTTCGCCATGGATTGTCGTGGATTGCTCTGTGGCATGGGCAATACTGGGAGTATGACAAGCGCAGATGAGTTGAATGAGCAGTATGACGCTGACGGTAGCGTGACGCAAGTGCCTGAACGCAATGATGAAGTTCATGCCGGCGAATCCGCCGTCGCCCAATCCCGCGAATCGGCCGTGACCATCCCCGCCGGCACCGTGGTGCTCGCCGCCACCCCGATCGGCAATGTCGGCGACGCTTCAGCCCGTCTGGTGGCCCTCTTGGAACGGGCCGATATCGTGGCCGCCGAAGACACGCGCCGCCTCTACGATCTCGCCCGTCGCCTCGGCGTCTATGTGAACGGTCGCGTCATCGCCTATCACGACCACAACGAGCGCGACAAGGCCGACGGCCTGCTCGACCAGGTCGAAACCGGCGCCACCGTGCTCGTCGTATCCGACGCCGGCATGCCCACCATCAACGACCCCGGCTTGGCCATCGTGCGCCGTGCCATTGAACGCGGTCTGCCCGTCACCTGCGCGCCCGGCCCCTCCGCTGTGCTCGACGCGCTCGCCCTCTCCGGCCTGCCCACCGACCGCTTCTGCTACGAAGGCTTCCTACCGCGAAAGCATTCCGAGCGCGTGCAGTATCTGCGCACGCTGTTGCCCGAACGCCGCACCATCGTGTTCTACGAGACGCCTCATCGCATTGCCGATTCGATGGACGATCTGCTGGACGCGTTCGGCCCGAATCGCCCGATGGCCCTGTGCCGCGAACTCACCAAGGATTATGAGCAGATTCGTCGCGGCCCGATTGACGAGATTCGCCAAAGTGTGATTGATGATCCGCCCCGTGGCGAGATGGTGCTGGTCATCGGCGGCGCGTCCAACGAGGAGGCCGAAGCGGCCGCGCCCAGCACGTTGAGCGTGGATGACATGGCCGTGCTCTCCATCGACCGTGCTTTGGAGGACGGCCTGCGTATCAAGGACGCCATCGCGCAAGTGGTGCAGGAGCATCCACTGGCTGACGGATCGTTGGCCAATCGCAAGCAGGTGTATGCGGCTGTGCTGAAAATCAAGGGATAGCGCAGCAGCCGGCGATTATCTCCCCGTTACGCTTCCATCGACTCGAACAATATTTCCAACGCCTGCCGGACCCCGGGCCCACCACGCTGCGAGACCAATTCCAGCAAAGGTGCGTCGGCTTTGGGATTGGCAACCAGCCATTTACGCAGTTCGGGCACGTGATATGCGATGTGCCAGAGCACGGCAACATCCGTATCGGGCGAACATGCCACCGCGGGCGTAAGTCTGATGGGCGGTTCAGGCGGCGCGGTCATATCCGAGATTGCGCGCGATGCGGATTCGGATGAGTGTGCCGCCGCCGCGTGGCGAGGCAACCGTTGCGCCTGCCGCAAATGCCGTAAACGGTGAGCGGCATGGCGGCCTCTGCGATGGCCTCTGACAATGAACCCCCTCGTCATGCGCATTGCTCCAAAGCCGGTTCGTCCATCTCCTGCTGCACCGATTCAAAAAACATGCGTGCGCGTCCGGCGTACTTGTGATGCCGATGCTCCTTGACGATTTGCAGACAGTCGTTTGGCCGAAACTGGTACGTGGACATCAGCTGACACACCAGTGCGTTGACGGTGGAAGGATCGGGGATGTCTTCAGGACTCATCACCAGGTCGCAAGCCGTACGGGCTGGCGTGGTGACAGGCAGCCCGCCGAGCTTGATGATTTGCTCCGGCAACGTCAATCTTTTGAATACGCGGATACGGCGGCTGACGGATGCCGAGCGGAAGTGCGATGTGGAAATCACGTCTATGGTACTCGGAAAGTCGGGGCCTCCCAGCCATACCCAAGCGGCGGTCATCGAACACACCACAGTGCCAAACGGGGCGACCTCCGCGACGATTTTCGCGCGACCATACAGTGTGCCCGAATGCTCGATCCAGTAGCCGGCGGAATCGTCGAGCTTACGTAACGTGCCGAAGGCGGCCAGACGGTTAAGGCTGAGCGGTCCCGGCAGATCCTTGGTAAACAGTATCGGCGGCACCGCAGGCTGCGCGGTTGCCGGCGAGGCGACTGTTGTGATGTCCGTCATCGGACCTGCTGTGATATCCATGACCGAACAATATGCAGAAATGCGGCTTGCGCGCCACCGGATAGGCGAAAACGGTGGATAAGTGCATAACTTTACTAGGTGTGCAAATGATGTGGATAACTCGGTGGATATTGGCAGGCGGAAGTGTGTGCGGATGTGCGTGGGCGTGCGTACGGATGGGTGCGCGGATACGTGTGCGAATGCGTATGTGGATAAGCGCGCAAGAGGTGTACAGATAAGTATGTGGGGAAGTTGCGGGTGGATAGGTGAGTGGGATGAGGATGGCGGCGCGGCAGCTATCCGGGCGTGTCCCCGCCGCGCCGGATAATCAAGCCTTATGAGTCATGTTTTGGTGAATGTTGCTTGGCCGTATGCAAACGGCCCCCGTCATATCGGCCACGTCGCGGGATTTGGTGTGCCCTCCGACGTCTACGCGCGCTACGAGCGCATGAAGGGCAATGATGTGCTCATGGTGTCCGGCACCGACGAGCACGGCACCCCGATTCTCGTCGAGGCGGAGAAGGAAGGTCTCACTGCCCAGGAACTGGCCAACCGTTACAACCGCGTGATCGCCAAGGATCTGTGCGACCTCGGCCTGAGCTACGACCTGTTCACCCGCACCACCACCGGTAACCACGAGCACGTGGTGCAGGAGATGTTCAAGCAGTGCTTGGAGAACGGCTACATCTACAAGGGCACCCAGCAGGTGGCGATTAGCCCGTCCACCGGCCGTACCCTGCCCGACCGCTACATCGAGGGCGAGTGCCCGATTTGCCATGCCGAAGGTGCGCGTGGCGACCAGTGCGACGCCTGCGGCAACGAGCTCGACCCGGACGAGCTCATCAACCCCGTCTCCAAGATTAACGGCGAAACCCCGCGCTTCGAGCAGACCGAGCACTACTTCCTCGACCTGCCGGCGCTCGCCGAAGCCAACAAGGCGTGGCTGGAGACCCGCAAGGGCTGGCGTACCAACGTCATCAACTTCTCGCTCGGCCTGTTCAAGGAAGTTAAGCCGCGCGCCATCACCCGTGACATCGACTGGGGTATCCCGGTGCCGGTGAAGGACTGGATTGACAACCCGAACAAGAAGCTGTACGTGTGGTTCGACGCCGTGATCGGCTACCTGTCGGCTTCCATCGAATGGGCCCGCCGTCAGGGCGACCCGGAGAAGTGGCGCGAATGGTGGAACGACCCGAGCTGCCCGGCCTACTACTTCATGGGAAAGGACAACATCACCTTCCACTCCCAGATCTGGCCGTCCGAAATGCTGGCGTACAACGGCAAGGGCTCCAAGGGCGGCGAAACCGGCCCGATGGGTCCGCTCAACCTGCCTGAGCAGGTGGTGGCCAGCGAGTTCATGACCATGGAAGGCAAGAAGTTCAGCTCCTCCCGCGGCATCGTGATCTACGTCAAGGACATCCTCGCCCGCTACCCCGTGGATGCCGTGCGCTACTACATTTCCGTGGCCGGCCCCGAATCCTCGGATTCCGACTTCACGTGGGCCGAGTTCGTGCGCCACAACAACGAGGAGCTCGCCTCCTCGTGGGGCAACCTGGTGAACCGCGTGGCCAACCTCATCAACAAGAACTTCGGCGAGATTCCGCCGCTGGACGAGGATTCGATGACCAACGAAGACCGTGGCCTTCTGGAAGAGGCTTCCGCCGCGTTCGACGTGGTCGGCTCCTCCATCGAAACCCACCACCAGAAGCACGCCCTGTCCGAGGCGATGCGTGTGGTCGGCGACATCAACAAGTACATTTCCGCCACCGAACCGTGGAAGATTAAGGACGACCAGGCTCGTCTCGGCACCGTGCTGCACGTGGCCGCTCAGGCCGTGTCTGACGCGAACCACCTGCTCGCGCCGTTCCTGCCGCACTCCGCACAGAAGGTGTGGGAGGCGCTCGGCGGCACCGGCACCTTCTCGCCGCTGCCTGAGCTCAAGGAAGTCGAGGATCTCGACAAGCCCGGCTTCACGTACCCGATCATCACCGGCGATTACGAGCTCGGTGTGAACGTGCACCCGTGGAAGAGCGAGGCAATCGAGGTCGGCGCCATGGTGCCTAAGCCCGCACCGATCTTCGCCAAGATTCCGACCGAGGCCGTGGAAGAGGAGCTGGCTCGCTTCGATGAAGCGTTGGCTGCTCGCCGTGCCGCCGAAGCCGAACGTCTGGCCGCCGAGAAGGCCAAGCTCGCCGCCGAGTGATTCGGCATTGCTAGCTCGTAGCTGACGGGCCACCTCGCACATGAAGTGTTGCGGGGTGGCCCGTTGCCGTATGTGCGGCCTAGCCCCGACAATGCGAGGCCGGTTGTCGGGCGGCGTTACAAACCCGTCACAGTTTGCCAAGACTTTTCTCAGACAAGCACATCGAATCCCCAAGAAAGAGACGGTTATATAGAAGATGTCAACGGAATGAAGTTCATACCGGTGGCGAGGTTCTTCCGAACCCCATAACTGAACCCTTCTTCTCTCTTCTCTCTCACCCGGCGGCCCCCTCCGCCGGGTTTCTTCGTTTTGGGCCGCATCATGCAACGCAAGTTACGCTGCTGTCCAGCTACATCCACGCCGCTCGAAGCCGTGATCCGCCACACCAAGCACGGGGCGCGGTGATTCGGAGCATTGCAGGATTCCCTCCATGCTTCCGGTTTGGGGGGGTGCTGCTTGATTCCTCTACTTCCAGCGAAACGTTGCTATCGCGGTATGGTCGCATGCCTGTTAAGCATTGAAGCATCTTATCTATGCGCAGTCGGTGTCCCGGTGGTGACGGCAACCGATTGACGTGCGAACCGGGCCAGATTTCGTTGTCCCGGTTCGTGATTTTGGCCTCTTTTTGGGAACCGGGACAGACCATCCCGTGAGCGCTCAATGTATGCAAATCCAGAAGCCCGGAATTCCGCCGATGTGTGATGGCGGATATTGTGCGGTAGGGCCGAATTGGCGATTTTTCGAGGGTGTTTCTGTCCCGGTTGCTCAAAAAGAGGCGAAATGGAGAACCGGGACAACAAAATCTGGCCCGGTACACACATAAATCGATTGACGTCGTTACCAGGACATCGGACACCGTGACGTATATCGCGAACCGCATAATATGGCAGTACGCAACGCAGATGATGTGCGGATTCGCCGGACGTAACATGGCGTGTGACACACAACAGTGCCATGCGGTCGGGGCCACGCGACCAAATGGGGTGCGATGAATGGCATATGCGTTGCAGCAAGCGCGCGCAATCGTATCGATGTCAGCTCAGTGCGCCCCGGTGGATTTCCGTCGTTTCCGCCGGGCAAGTTCATTGAGCGGCGTCGCTGTCAAGGTGAAATCGAATATGGAGCCTCGCAACGCCAGCTGTCGCCCGGCTCGGTAGGCGAGTTCGGCTTGAGACGGTTCATCAGCCATATTCGCGGCGGTGGCGATGAGGACGATCCAATGATGATGCCGTAACAGTTCGCGCTTGTCGTTGTCTCGCCGCCACTGGGCCTTGTCTGTGCGATGATGATCGCCGTCATATTCGATGGCGACGCGGAATTCGGGCCAAGCGAGATCGAGTGTTATCGGCGCACCATTGCTGAACGTCGCGCCGGGCACTGTGTAATTTGTCACGGCTCGTGGAAGCCCGTATTGCGTGGTTGTGATACGGGTCTCTGATTCCATCGGAGAATCCACGCGCGGTGCAATAAATTCAAGTGCGATCATGCATGTGGCTTTCGCGTTGAATTTCGGAAGTTCGCTGACCTGCCGCACAAAGTCCTGATAAATTTCGTCGGCGGTGCGGCCGCCCGATAGGCTCGGCTTGCGCGCTATTGCCGTAAGGGTTGCGTCGCCAAGTATGACCAATGATTCCAATGACATGTGAGCGGCGAGCTGCGCCCAAGTATGTACCAGATCCAGCGCGTGCACATGCTTGTTGATACGTGCATTGTGCGCGGTGCTTAGCGGTTTCCAGATGTGCGGTGTTGTTGGCGGAACGACGGCGCGTATCCGGGTGCGATGCGAGTCGGAGACGGTATGGAGCTCGGTGGCATTGAGATCGCAATCCTTGGGAAGTGGCACGGATTGCAGTATCAGCGATGTGGTCATGCCGAAGAGCACAGGCTTTCCGAGCTGTTGCGCGGCGTCCGTGCATCGTTTAAGAATTTCCCGCTTACGTTGGGTGAGGGTTTCGCTCATAGCGGGCGCAGTGGGGGTTGCCATACGCGGTGGTGAGTATGGCTCGGGCTTGACGGCGTGCGTGGACGCAGCACTCGGTGCCGCGGCATTGTTGGTCCAGCCGGGTGGTTCATCGTCGAATACGCCGGGTGGCGGGGTGGGAAATCCGCTGTTCATAACGCCACCGTAGCGTAGCGGTCGCTTGTTCGCCATGAAAAACGGGGTATGTGGTTCTAGCTTGCTGAGGATGTGGATAACTCTGTGGATAACTAAAGTGCTCCTATGTTTTGCTCACTCTGTGAGAAGTCGGCAAAACATAGGAGCACTTCAGCCGCGGCCAATGGGCGGAATATGTCAGCGGCAGCGACGGGTGAGGGGCTGCCAGGGATCGAGCTCGACTGGTTCGGTGGTGAGCAGGGCGCGGGTGGCGTCGTCGAGGTATTCCTTGCGGATGATGAGCTCGGTAACGTAGCGGTCGAACCAGGCGTCGGACATGACGTAGTAGCCGTCCTTGCCGGCGTCCTTGCCCCAGCTGTTCTCCACCTTCCAGCGGTTCGGCTTGCCGTCCTCGTCGAGGTTCACGCCGGTGAAGGTCATAGCGTGGTTGCTCGGGCTGTCGCCGTATTCGAGGCCGTGGGCCTTGTCGCCGGTGAATTCGGTGCCGAACAGCTGGTCGACGCGCACCACGGACTGGTCGAAGAAACCGTCCTTGCGCAGGGCGAACTGCGTGCAGTCGCAGGCGAACCAGATCGGGTGGCCGGCGGTGAGCTGGTCAAGCGCGGCCTTCTTGAACACGTCCAGCGGCACGTTGACGAATTCCATATCGCCAGCCTCGGCCACGTTCGCGCTGAAGCGGATGCGGTAGCGCTGGTTGAACGGGCGGTTCTTGAGCGGGGCGTTGGCCAGCGTCACGAAATCGTTGACGTCCACCGGCACGTACTTCTTGTAGAACTCAAGCGGGGTGATGCCGATCTCGCGAATCTGCGGGCGCTCGTCCTTGCCGGTTTTCGGCTTGTCGGACTTGTCCTTATCGCACTTGCAGGCCTTGGCGTCGGATTTGCCCTCGCACTTGCAGGATTCGCCGCACTTGCAGGATTCGGCCTTGCCGTCTGCGTCTGCGTCGGCCTTGCACTTGCGAGCCTCGCCCTTCTTATCCTCATCATCATCCTTGGGGCGCGCGAAGAAGTCGAACTTCTCCGGCGGTTCGCCGAGCGCCACGGCGCAGATGCGGTACACGGTGCCCATGTACTCGTCCTTCAACGCACGCAGCTCGTCCTCAGACGCCCCCGCAACCGAACGGCGGCGCAGCTCGGCCGCGAACTCGCGCAGCTTGGAGTTGAGGTACTGCTTGAAATCGTCGGAATTACGGGAGTTCTCAGACTCCGGGTAGGCGCTCTTGGGCACTAGGCCGTACTTGTTCACCAGTGCAGCGAACATCTGCCACCAGCCACCATCGTCTGCAGGCGACTCATTGATGGCCTCGAACAGACGCGAATCGGTCGCCTCGTCGAGCGTGCGCAGCACGTTCTCCAGATAAGTGTTCGACTTCTCCATCGCGTCCCAGAAGAACAGGTAGGTCTCGGAGAACTCGAAATCCTCAAGATTCCAGCGATGCATGAGTTCGTAACGCAGCGTGTTCAGGGAGGCGAACATCCAGCAACGGCCGGAACGCTCCTGATTGGTGATCGAACCCTGCTTGAGTTCGATGGAGAAGGCGCGCGGCAGCGCACGTACGCCGCGATAGTCGGTGGCCGCCTTGAGCACGCCGGCCGAAACCGCCGCGTCCGCCGCGATCAGGTTGGCGCGGTCTTTGTTGAAGTCTTCGGTGTACGTACGCAGAAGTTCGGGTTTGATGGCCCGTGCGCTGGCGTTTGCTGTCATGATGATTGATCTTCCATTCATGTAGGCGACGTTTGTGGTCCGTCGGTAGTATAAGTCGCCGTGTATTCGTCGGGCGATTCACCGGGCGAAATCGTACGGGCGGATATGCGCCGGCGATTCCACCCCGCCAACGATTTGTCCACCTTGCTGCTCGCGCGGGCGCACGTATCATATGTACCGATACATATTGTTGACGAATGTCGCATAGTCCAAAGGAGTACGTCATGACTTCGCTGCATAGCAAGCCGCTGGCCCTGAAAAACGTCACCGTCACCGATTCGTTCTGGCGCACCGAGCAGGAACTCGTGCGCACGGCTGTGATTCCCTATCAGTGGAACGCCCTGAACGATAACGTCCCCGGCGCGGCCCCCAGCTACTGCATGCACAACTTCAAGGCCGCTGCCGCGCAAAACAAGCGTAAGGATACCCAGGGCAAGGCGTTCGTGCCGCCGAAGTACACGTTCCGCGGATTTGAGGCGCTCCCCGAAGACCCGGCCAATCCCGACCCAGACAAGTTCTACGGCTTCGTGTTCCAAGACACCGACTTCTCCAAGTGGGTGGAGGCAGTCGGCTATTCCCTCGCCCATTACCCGGACCCCGCACTGGAACAGACCGCCGACCAAGCCATCGACGTCGTGTGTGCCGCCCAACTCGACAACGGCTATCTGGACACCTGCTACATTCTGAACGACATGGATCGCGCGTTCACCAATCTGCGTGACCATCACGAACTGTACTGCCTCGGCCACCTCGTTGAAGGTGCGGTGGCCTACTACCAGGGCACCGGCAAAGACAAGTTGCTCAAGGCCGCCTGCCGTTTCGCCGATTACGTAGACGAGCGCTTCGGTCGCAAGCCGGGCCAGCTGCGTGGTTACCCCGGTCACGAGATTGCCGAGATGGCTTTGGTGAGGCTGTACGAGGTCACCGGCGAACAGCGGTACCTTGATCTGGCCGAATATTTCGTGACCGAGCGCGGCCGGCAGCCGTACATCTTCGATATTCAGGCAGACGAGAACGCAAAGCGCGACGCCGACGCCAACTACAAACCCAACACGGACCCCAACCGGTACGCCTATCACCAGGCGAACAAGCCGGTCACCGAACAAGACGAAGCCGTAGGCCATGCCGTGCGCGCCGGCTACTTCTACTCCGGTCTGGCGGACGTGGCCCGACTGGCCGACGACCAGGACCTCGCCGATGCGGCCGAGCGGCTCTGGCGCAATATCGTCGATAAGAAACTGTACGTTACCGGCGGCATCGGCGGCACGGTGGACGGCGAGGCATTCTCCTACAACTACGACCTGCCCAACGACTCCGCCTACTCCGAGACCTGCGCCGCGATTTCGCTGGCGTTCTTCGCCCGTCGCATGCTCGAGCTCGCGCCAAAGGCCGAGTACGCGGACGTTATGGAGTCGGCGCTGTACAACACCACGCTGGCCGGCATGGCGCTGGACGGCAAGAGCTTCTTCTACGTGAACCCGCTGGAAGTCAATCCGTATGCCTGCCATAAAGACAGCCGCCTGCGCCACGTCAAGCCGGTGCGTCAGAAGTGGTTCGGCTGCGCATGCTGCCCGCCGAACATCGCCCGCATCGTTGAGTCGGTGCAGGAATATGCCTACACGGTTGCCGAGGATGGCGGTACGCTGTTCACGCACTTGTATATGGGCGGCGTGGCCAAAGCTGAGTTGAATGGTACGGCTGTGGAGCTGGATGTTACGGCGAACCTGCCGTGGCAGGGCGATGGCAAGGCGGTCGTGCGCTTGGGCGGTGACGCTGCTGGCACCTCGGCTCAGGCTCCTGCTCGCTTTACGCTGGCCTTCCGTCTGCCCGGTTGGGTGGGCGATGAGTCCGCTGCTGCCGCCGCGATTACGGCCACGGGCGAGTCTGAGTCTGGGGCCGATAGTTCCCGCGTGACCCGCGAAATTCGCGACGGCTACCTGTATCTGACCGGTGAGTGGCGCGACGGCGACACCGTGACGTTCGACTTCCCGATGCCGGTGCGTATGCTGGCCGCCAACCCGCTGGTGCGCGAGGACGCCGGCAAGGTGGCGTTCGTGCGCGGCCCGATCACCTTCTGCGCCGAGGAAAAAGACAACGGCGCCAACCTGCACCTGCTGCACGCGGATGTGGAGGCACTGCTGGCCGACCCGAGCGTGGCCAAGGTCGAGGAGTTCGACTTCCACGCCGGCGCCAAGGGCATCGACGACAAGGGCCAGGGCGAGGTGGAAGACGTGACCCGCCGCATGGTGAAGCTTGAGGTGCCGGCTTGGCGCGAGCCGTTGCCGGCTGCTGTGGCCGCCGCGGGTGAGGGCGCGGCCGAGGTTCCGGCGTTCGCGCCGCTCTACGCCGTGTACGCGCCGGTCAAGCGCGAGCCCGCCACCGCCACGCTCATCCCGTACTTCGCCTGGGCCAACCGCGGCGAAAACGAAATGACCGTCTGGCTGCGCGGCTGATATTTGCTCTCGGCTACTCTGGTAGCCATGGGCATCACGACATGTCGGCTCGAAGGGCCGGTGGACTTTTACTCGGTCGGGCAGTTTGTGTCCGGACCGGGCTGGCGCCATCTGCGGCGCACCATCGACACCTTCGAGCTGATGTTCGTGCGTCGGGGCGTCCTGCCGATGCGGGTGGGGGAGCAGACCCTGCATATCGAGGCCGGCCAAATCGCACTCTTGCCGCCGAATGTGGAGCATGCGGGCGCCGACATCATCACGTCTGACGTGGACTTCTACTGGATGCATTTCAAATTGCCGGATGCGCGCATGCTCCCCGATGACGCGGGTCTGCCGCAGGACGACCATTGCCTGTTGCTGCCCGATGAACGCACCCTGCCCGACCCCGACCGGCTGGCGGTGATGTGTGGGCAGCTCATCGACATCTATGCGCGATTCGGCCCGTATTCCAACGCTTACTGCGATTACTTCGCCACCGGCCTGCTGCTGGAGGTCAGCGCGCAGGAGCGGCTGAAGGCGGACTTTGCCGCCCATCGTACGCTTGCCGGCTACCGGGGCGACGGCAAGCCCATCACCAGTGCCGACCGCGTCCGGCAGCAACAGGAATGGGCCATGCATGTCGATTCGGCCGGTGCCGCTGGCGATTCGTCCGGCCTGGCGCCGATGCTGGCCATCCGCTCGTGGATTATGGCCAATGCCTTCGACGACATCACCGTGGCCAAAGTGGCCGCGCGCTTCCACTATTCACCCAGCTATCTGACCGCGATGTACCGGCGCGTGTTCGGCGTGGGTGTGGCCGAGCAGATCATCGAATATCGCATCGACCGTGCGCGCGAACTGCTGAGTTCTACCGCTTCCAGCGTGGCGGATATTGCGCGAGAAGTGGGCTACGCCGATCCCAAGTACTTCATGCGCGTCTTCAAGCGCCGCACTGGCCTGACCCCCGGCCAATACCGCGACGCTTTCCCCGCCCGCCTCTACAACACCGTGTGATTAGGGAAGGTCATGGTCCTAACCCTAGGAAAAGTGCGCATGGGCGCCACTACCACGTGGGAGCGCTGGGAACGGTTTGACGCATGCCGAAACCTCGCACGTCACGCTGCACGGCACTTGGGCAGTGGGCGCGGCAGTCGGGAATCGCCGCCCTATTTCGGCGTTTCAGCGTTACCTGTTTGCCGAACCGACAGTGGACTCGCGCGGAACCAGTGTGTATCCAATGGTGGCGCGCGTGGCCGGCATGCCAGCGGATTCGTCGGACCTGCCGTCGCCCTGGTCGCGCTGCTCCACGCGGCGGGTGATCATATCAAGCGCGAATTGGGCGAGCTGATCGAGATCCACTTGGACGGTGCTCAGCGTCGGTGTGGTGTACGAGCCGGCCGTGGCGCCGTCGAAGCCGATGACTCTCACATCGTCGGGCACGCGGATGCCGTAGTCGGCAAGGCCTCGGATTACTCCGAATGCGGCATAGTCGTTAATGCAGAAGATGCCATCGATGGCCGGGGTGCTTCCCGTTGCCCGCGTGGTGCCCGGGGAACGGGACTCAGCAGTGTCATCAGCCGATTGCGCACGAGCCTCGAGCATCGCCTCGGCGATGGCATGACCGGCTTCGATGCCGCTGTCGCTACCGTAACCAATGAAGTTCGTCGATTCGTCATACGGCAGCCCGGCGTCAAGCAGTGCGCCGCTGGCCCCGCGTAGACGCAAACCGCTGGAACTTTCCACGTGCGCCAGTTCGGTTCGTGGCGAATACCCGTCGCCGACAATGGCGATGCGGTGGCATCCGCATTCGATGAGATGCTGCACTGCCGCCCGCGCGCCGTCTTCGTTCGGGAAATTCACTGTATCGAACGTGGGCGTTTCCTCGCAGGCGTCAATCAGAACCAGCGGTCGGCCGTGGTTGATCGCGGAAAGCGGCACACCGGCATTCAGGCCCGAAGCGTGGATAATCTCGCCGTCGAACAACTGCCCGGAGAACGGGTTGTTGGCCAGCGCGTGTTTGGCGGCATCCGGAGAGTACCGGGTTTGCTCCACGAACGGCGTCAGCCCGCGCGCGGTGGTTTCGGTGACGAGCGATTCGACGAGTTTGGAGTAGAACGGCGAATCGAATTCGTTGACGATGATGTGGATGATGTTGCTGCGGCCGGACTTCAGCATGCTGGCCGTCAGATTGATGCGGTAATCAAGCTTTTCGGCCACCGCCAGCACCTTGGCGCGCGTGGAATCCTTAACACCCGGCTTGCCGTGCAGCGCATTCGAGGCGGTCATGGGGGAGACCCCGGCGGCTTTCGCTACGTCGCGCAATGTTGGTTTGCCGCTCGGCATAACGTCACCTCATGTTTCGCCTGTGATGGGCATTGGATCATGCCCGTAATGCTTCCAATGGTTGTAACGGTATTCACAACATCGTGTTTTGGCAAATGGTGGCTGTGTGCCGGAATCGCTGAAAATGCTGCGCTTAGGCGATGACGCGCCGAGCGTAACATGCGCTTGCTTGATATCGTTCCGGTGGAAGAATATGTAACGGTACATACGTCGGTGTGCCAAGAGGCCATGAAGTTCGTCGTACGTTGGGATGGGACTCTCCGGGGGAGTGGCGTCACTCTTCACCTATCCGTACGTGCGCGATGCCGATTGGTTTGCGGCTGGCATACCGCCGTAGGGCAACTTATGCGAATATCAACGAAAGCAGGATACGATGACGGATCTTCCGCAGAGCCTTCCTCAGGCATGGCGTCCGCCGATGGGCTGGAACAGCTGGGATTCCTATGGCACGACCCTCACCGAAGACGAGCTGCTGGCCAACGCGCGGTTCATGGCTGAACACCTGAAAAACGCCGGCTGGGATACGCTGGTCATCGACATCGACTGGTACGACCCGACCGCCCGCGCACATGGTTACAACGACAACGCGCCGCTGATTCTCGACGAATACGGCCGTCAGCTGCCTGACCCGGTGCGTTTCCCGAGTGCTGCCGGCGGCAAGGGATTCGGCCCGCTCGCCGCCGCCGTCCACGAACTGGGCTTGAAGCTTGGCATGCACATGATGCGCGGCATCCCGCGTATCGCCGTGGACAAGAACCTGCCCGTATACGGCACCAACTACACCGCCAAGGACGTGGCCGACCTCGACCACGTGTGCAAGTGGAATCCGGACAACTACGGCCTGAACCAATCCCACCCGGGCGCGCAGGCCTGGTATGACGCGCAGCTCGACCTGTTCGCCTCCTGGGGCCTCGACTTCCTCAAGGTCGACGACATGCAGACCCCGTTCCACTCCGACGAAATCGCCGCCTATCATCGCGCCATCGCCAAAGCCGAAGCCAAATACGGCCGTTCGATTGACCTGTCTCTCTCGCCCGGCGGCTGGGTGGCGACGAGCTACGTCGACTTCCTGCGCGAGAACGCCCAAATGTGGCGTATTTCCGACGATCTGTGGGACCGTTGGGAAGACATCTACCAGCAGTTCGCCCGCCTGGCCCGCTGGGCGCCGTTCCAGACCACCGGCCACTGGGCCGACGCCGACATGGTGCCGTTCGGGCACATAGGCCTGCGCGCCGAACGCGGCGACGACCGCCAATCCCGCCTTACGCTGGACGAGCAGAAGACACTGCTGGCCCTATGGTGCATGGGGCGTAGCCCGCTTATGGTCGGCGGCGATCTGCCCACCAGCAACAGCGACGCCATCGCGCTGCTGCAGAATCCCGCGTTGCGTGAGGTGCTTGCCGGCTCCACCAATAACCGCGAGACCGTGCGCGAACGGATTTTTGGCAAATGGTGGGATGAGAGCACCTACCGTGGCGAGTTCATCGTCTGGTCCGCCGACGCAGCCGATTGGGCCGATGGCACACGTTCCGCGCATCGCGGCGGCCATTACGCCGCGCTGTTCTGGACCGGCAGCGACACATACGAGATCGGCCGCAACATCCAGCTCCAATCCATCGTGGGGCTTGACGCCCGCAATGACGATTGGACACTCGCCGATCTGTATGCCGACGCGCCGGGCGAGCCCGCCGACGTGCGTCTTGAAGGCGTGGGTGCCGACCGCGTCATCACCGGCACGATTCCGCCGCACGGCGTGCTCTGGGTGGCCCTGGACCGACGCTGAAACCGAACCTGCCTCCGCCAACCAACCTCCTGAACCGACCGCCCGAATCGTATGGAGAAACCTGCCATGAATGCGAACATCGCAAACGAACAATCCCCGGTAGCTGTTCCGCCCGCAAGTTGGTTCCTACGTGCGTTCGCTGGCGTTCTGACCTGTAGTCTGTCTGTCTCTGTCTGTTCGTTGCTTCGCCTTGCTTGCGTTTTGTACGTTTTATCTGT
>SKEO01000350.1_pt1 | contig 45023 bp, 39 predicted proteins | sample 4826801 | NCBI WGS metagenome assembly SKEO01 (sample SAMN11008807, study PRJNA524170) | human gut metagenome | biome: Human fecal sample; material: Feces; isolation source: fecal sample from pouch patient p3 | host: Homo sapiens | place: Israel: Tel-Aviv | collected 2016-02-25 | reverse complement strand
GCATAGGATTGTTCCCAATGAACAATCAATATGAAATTAAGATGTTGAGAGCGACAGACGGGGTTCGAACCCGCGACCCCAACCTTGGCAAGGTTGTACTCTACCAACTGAGCCACTGTCGCATAACTTATTGTTCCGACGAACAATAAATATGTTACTACAAGATCGTTAAAATGTCAACAGAAAAAATAAAAAAAATCAGAGAAAATGAAAAAAATTAAGTCTAAGACTTCCTAGTGAAAGAAAATCATGCTATACTGTGGTTACTGTGACTAAACACAACAGATGTGAAAAGAAGGATGTTGTAAATCTTTGTTTTATAATAAAAGAACAAATTACACAGAAATAAAAGATGAAAGAGGTGTCCATAATGAAAACAGTAAAGGTAGCAATTCTCGGACTTGGAACAGTTGGATCCGGTGTCTATAAACTGATTCAGAAGCGTGCTGATGTGATGGAGAAGACAATCGGCGCTCAGATGGAAGTGAAGAAGATCCTTGTTCGTAATATGAATAAGAAGAGAGAGGGCGTAGACGCTTCTCTTTTAACAGATAATTGGAACGATATTATTGAAGATGATGAGATTCAGATCGTAATTGAAGTTATGGGCGGTATAGAGCCGGCGAAGACGATGATCCTTGAGGCGCTCAGAGCTGGTAAGAACGTAGTTTCTGCGAATAAGGATCTGATCGCAGAGGAGGGACATGTACTTCTTGCAACAGCTGAAGAGAATCGTGTGGATTTCCTGTTTGAGGCAGCAGTTGCCGGAGCAATTCCGATCATTCGTCCGATGAAGCAGTGCCTGGCAGTAAATGACATCTCTGAAGTTGTCGGTATCGTGAATGGTACTACAAACTACATCTTGACAAAGATGACAGAAGAAGGAATGGATTTCTCAGACGCACTTGAGAAAGCACAGGAGCTTGGATTTGCTGAGGCTGACCCGACATCGGATGTAGAAGGTCTTGATGCAGGACGTAAGGTGGCGATCATGGCTTCTATCGCGTTCCATTCCAGAGTCGTATTTCCTAACGTATTTACAGAAGGAATCACAAAGATCACAGCGAAAGATATCGAGTATGCGAAAGAATTTGACAGTGTGATCAAGCTGCTTGGCGTAGCACATAACACAGAGAGTGGAATTGAAGTAGGTGTTTACCCAATGATGATCCATAAGGAACACCCGCTTGCATCTGTAAGAGATTCCTTTAATGCAGTTTTTGTTCATGGAGATGCAGCAGATGATGCAATGTTCTATGGACGCGGTGCAGGAGAGTTCCCAACAGCCAGTGCAGTTATGGGAGATGTGATCGATGTTGCGAGAAATATGGCATATGGCTGCAATGGAAGAATCAGCTGTACATGTTATAAGAACCTTCCGGTAAAAGACATTGGGGATGTGAAGAATAAGTTCTTTATCCGTATGCAGGTGACAAATGAACCAGGTGTTCTTGCAGCAGTTGCAGAGGTATTTGGTAATCATAAGGTTAGTATCACAAGAGTTGTTCAGGAACATACACAGCCACATCAGGCAGAGCTTGTTATTGTAACTGAGAGTGTGAAAGAGAAATATATGAAGCGTGCCCTGGAAGAGCTTCTGGCACTGCCTAGCATTCTGGAAGTGAGCAGCATTATCCGTGAGTATTAATCAGAAGAAGTAGAAATCAGACAGAAGCTTACAGGTTTATCAGATGTGATGTTTACTGTTCACACGATGTGCGACCAGCAACGCATCTCGCCATTTTAAATCGCCTTTGGCGATGGGGCGAGATGCATTCAAGTCAAAACACGCATCCTCCGTGTCAATCAGCGGAGTGATTGCCACGGGAGTGAACAGTCACGATTTTATTTCATTACTGATCTAACCACCGATTCCGTACATGGCCCGATGTTCTTTCTTCTGCCCAACTTCTTCATCTCTTCGCTCATCAGAGAAATTGTGACAAGCCGGTTTTTCCCAGATTGCCTGACGCATTGCTTCTTTCACTTCTTCATCCGTTGCACCGCTTCTTAAAAGTTTTCTTAAATCAATTCCACTTTCATACTGTAGACAGAGTTTCAGATATCCTTCCGCTGTGAGCCGGATCCTGTTGCAGGAATCGCAAAACTTGTGACTCACTGCACTGATAAATCCAATTCTGCCCTGGAATCCAGGAAAGCTTACATATTCCGCCGGACCATTCCCCAAATATTTTTCATACGGTTCAGCGTTTCCAAATGCTTTCTCTAAAAGTTCCAGAAGCTCATCTCTTGATTTTCCCTGACAGGCTTTTCCCATCCCGATCGGCATCATTTCTATAAAACGAACCTCTAACGGATGCTCCTTTGCATACTCTGCCATCTGAATATACTCTTCTTCTGACTGATTCATCGGCACACAATTTAACTTCACACGCAGATTCGGATATTCGAGTGCTGCCTGCAGTCCTTCCAGTGCCTGATTTAATTCCCCACATCTTGTCACTGTATGGTAACACGTTTCATCCAATGTATCAATACTGATATTCACTGCATCCAGCCCCTGACGCATCAACTCGTCCAACTGATTTTTAAGAAGAATTCCGTTTGTTGTCAATGTCACCTGTTCGATCCCCGAAATTCTCTTAATTTTCCCCAATAAGTCCGGCAATCCTTTTCTCACCAACGGTTCCCCGCCAGTCAGTTTAATCTTTGAAATCCCAAGTTCTGTACTGATCCGGCATACTCTCTCAATCTCATCAAAAGTCAGAATCTGCTCATGCGGCAGCTGCTCAATGCCCTCTTCCGGCATGCAGTAGACACAGCGCAGATTACAACGATCCGTCACAGAGATACGCAGATATTCTATTGTTCTTCCATATTGATCGATCATCTCTTACATACCTCATATTATTTATCTCTTACATTACTGTTTTACTTTCCTTCAGAAACTGGTTTTCCACACTCACTTGCATTTCCTGTAAGAATTGCAAGACCATGTTCCAGAGATGGAAGTACTGCTTCTAGATTCTCTTTTACAGCCTTCGGACTTCCCGGAAAATTAATGATCAATGTCTGATTACGGATCACAGAAGCGCCACGGCTCAGCATTGCTCTTGGTGTTACCTGAAGTGAAGCCAGTCTCATCGCCTCTGCAATTCCAGGTGCATTCTTTGTCGCCACGGCAAGTGTCGCTTCCGGTGTGCAGTCACGCGGTGCAAAACCTGTTCCTCCGGTTGTTGCGATCAGATCCACTTTTTTCTCATCTGCAAGTTCGCAGAGGCACTGTTCGATCATCTTCTGCTCGTCCGGAAGAAGCCTTACTTCTGTTACTTCATATCCTGCCTCTTCTAACATACCGCAAAGAAGCGGTCCACTCTTGTCCTCCCGCTCTCCTGCATATCCTTTATCACTCAGTGTCACTACCGCTGCTTTCCATCTTTGTTCTTTCTTTTCCACTTTACTTTTCGCCTTCTTTTCTTTCCTTCTTATATCCATTGTTGATCAGCCCACTCTTACCGCCGCTCTTTCTGACCAGATAGATTTCCCCAATTTCCATCTTTTTATCCATCGCTTTGCACATATCGTAAACGGTCAAAAGTGCTACACTTGCTCCTGTCAGAGCTTCCATCTCAACGCCTGTCTTCCCGGTCACACGTACCGTACAATTACAATAAATTGCAAGTTCACTCTCAACCATCTCGAACTCTACCTTACACTTTGTGATCGGAAGAATGTGACACATCGGAATCAGATCCGATGTCCTCTTTGCTCCCATAATCCCTGCTGTTGTCGCAACTCCAAGCACATCCCCTTTGCCTGCAGTTCCTTCTTTGACAGCACGGAACACTTCTTCATTCACCGTGATCTTTCCTGTTGCGGTTGCTTCCCGGACTGTGTCCCGCTTCTCCGTCACATCTACCATAATGGCTTTTCCTTTTTCATCAAAATGTGTAAATCCCATTTTTTCACCTCTCAATCTGAAAATGCTGTTGATATCCACATTCCCCTTGCAAATATCAACAAGACGATTGCTTTTTTTATACCAAACGATTGTACCACAGAATAGTACTAAAATTCAATGTTTTGGCAAAAAGAAAGGACAACTATAATAGCTGCCCTTTTACCATTATCCCATCTTTTTCTTTAATTCTTGTATCGTTTCCAGAGTTTCTTTCGTGATTTCTGCAATCTGTTCCAGTGGCAGTCCCGCTTCAATCATTGATAAAATAATTTCTTTACGTCCACGGTTTTCTCCCGTCTTGATCAATATATCACGATCTCTGATTGCTTTCTGTCTTGCTTCATATTCAAGACGTTTTTTCTCGTCCGCACTTAATTTGTCCAATTCTTTATACGCTTCTTCAAAACAAGAATTCTTCTTAGCCATTTTCTCAAAATCCTCCCTGCGTTTACCATTCAAAAAGCGCATCCACTGCATTAAATCTGTTTCACTCTTTTGTTCTGGCGGTAATTTAGGCAGTTCCAAAATATGCATTTCCATCAGATCTGTATATTCCTTCCCCGTCTTTACATCACAAAACGAAATACGTCGATAACACTCATCATCTTCTTGAAATAATACATGAGCAAGAATACTTACTTGAATACATTTCTGTAATCTATCATAGCTATCACCTTCTCGTATCTGTTCCGTATACATCTTACTCAAATAATAAATTGTACGATTCGCCCAATAATCATAATAAACCACCTGCATCTCAAAATCAATCTGTACTTCATTATCTAACTGCACCCGAACATCTAGAATTCCATACTTATCATCTTCCGAATCCTTTCTTAGGATTGTGGGGAGAAGCTCAGTATTTACAATTTCATCTGGACGCCTGTTTAATATAGCTGCAATAATTCCTTTTCTCACATTTTCATTTTGCATCAACTCTTTAAAGCAAAAATCAACTGTTGGCAACATAATGAAATCTTCTTTTTCATTTAATGCATTTTCGCTTTTAATTGCACTTTTAGATACTTTTCTTGGGTTTTCTTTCATAAGAATTCTCCTTTTCGTTTTTGTAAGACAAACACTTATATGAAGGAAAGAATTCTTTATCCAAATTTATTGTAACATAGGTTTTTTTTTCAGAAAAGCAGAACTTTTAAACCTGATCCTTTAATAAACTTTCAGTTATCATTCATACAATATTCGTCTTATGTTTTGTTATCGGATTATTTGTTCGAATACTGAACTATGAAAATAATTACCGATTGGTTAATAGATATCTTTGCTGTTCATAAGAATAAGAACTGCGTGAATTTAGGCTAACATATATTTTCGAAAATTACAACCTCTTTTTGATTTTCCGTTTAATAGAAATAAGGACAACTATAATAGCTGCCCTTAAAATCAATTATTAAAATTCAATATTCCGCATCTCATCTGACTTCTCCGGAATCTTATGCCTTTCCACATATCCTGTAAGAATCAGCGTAAGTGCTCCGTCCCCGGTCACATTACAAGCTGTTCCAAAACTATCCTGAAGTGCGAAAATTGTAAGCATCAGTGCTGTTCCCGCATCATCAAACAGAAGGACTCCTGTAATAAGTCCAAGGGATGCCATAACTGTTCCTCCCGGAACTCCCGGTGCACCGATTGCAAATACTCCAAGAAGTATACAAAACAGAAGCATTGTTGGAATTGACGGAAGTTTTCCATACAGAATCTGTGAGATTGTCATACAGAAGAACACTTCTGTGAGTACAGATCCACACAGATGGATATTAGCAAACAACGGAATTCCAAACTGTACCATATCTTTTCTTAATGGTTTCGCCTTTCCTGCACACTGCAGAGCAACTCCAAGTGTTGCTGCGGAAGACATTGTTCCAACGGCTGTCAGATATGCCGGTCCGTAATGCTTCACAACCTCCAGTGGATTCTTTCCTGAATAAGCACCGGCGATTGTATAAAGAAGTGCCATCCAGATATAATGTCCGATCATAACAATAATGATAACCTTAAGGAATACCGGAAGCTGTTTTGTAATGGATCCTTCGTATGCCAAAGAACAAAATGTGAATCCAATAAATAACGGAAGGATTGGAATCAAAATCCTTGACACGATGGAAAGCACGATCTTCTGGAATTCTTCCAACATTCCTGTGATTAATTTTGCCTTATTCCATGCCGCTGCAAGTCCGATCATAATAGAAAATACAAGTGCACTCATAACCGGCATGATCTGTGGGATAGAAAGTTCAAACACCATCTCCGGCAGTTCTTTCAGTCCATCTACATCTGTCACAATAGAAAGATGCGGGATCAGCGCATATCCTGCCGCTGTAGAGAATAACGCAGCCCCAACAGAAGATACATATGCAATACATACTGCAAGCAGAAGTAATCTCGATGCATTATTTCCCATCTTTGTAATGGACGGTGCGATAAATCCAATGATGATCAGCGGAACGCAGAATGAAATAATCTGTCCCAGAACATATTTCAAAGTTACAATAATGTTCAGAATTGCATTTGTCAAACCTGTCCCGTCATTTGCATTAAGAGCAAGTCCGGCAAGAATTCCGATCACAACACCTACCAGAAGTTTAAATGGCAGGCTTTTGAAAAAACTAGATTTTTTCATAAAAAGAATCCTCCAATACTATTTTTCGGTCCTAATTCACAGATGTCTGTAATCTCCAACCTTTCTCAGACCTGTTTAGTCTGTATGCAATATTATAATACACGAAGGATAAATCTACAACTGTCTGTTTGCAGCTTACCGATTTGCACCTATAGGACTTTTATATTTTATTGTCCTGCAGGGCAGAAGAATATTATAAGTCCATGCGCTTTTTTTCTTGTTTTTAATTTCTCGAAAAACAAATCCTGAGGTTAGTGTGCAGACCATAGCTGATTATTTTGCTGCTCAGCTATACGGATGTAAGTTTTGCTTTGAAAAATTCAAAGTTGTCTATAAGATGTATGAAATTAATTGACAAATAAAGTTGTCAATGTTATCATCATAAATGACAAGAAAAGTTGTCAAAGTAAAACGAAAGGGGACTGGAAATTGCCTTTATTAAATCGATTAAAAGAATATAGATCAAAACTGGGAATCAATCAGACAGAGCTTGGAAAGCGGGCAGGAGTTTCCCGCCAGACGATCAGTCTAATCGAGCGTGGGGACTATTCCCCATCTGTGACACTGGCATTAAAAATTGCAAAGATCTGTCAGGTTACAGTAGAAGATATCTTTGAGTATAAGGAGGATGAAAACGATGAAGAGTGATACAAAGACGAGAAACACAAAGAAAACCATTGTAAAGATGTTAGCGGCAATGCTGATAGGCGGAGTAATAGGAGGCGTAAGTACTGTAGTTTATGAAATTGTTTTTGGGGAAGATTTTAGTGGAAGATCGCTGAGCCTTCTGACGGAAGTGACACGGAGGCTTATGGTTCCAGGGCTCCTGTCAGTGCTTGTCGTTTCAATTGCAGCATATGAGATCTGCTTCAAAAAGCTAAGAAACGTCTGTGATCGGATTGAAGATGCAGAAGATGAGGAATTTCATCGACTGGATTATGAGGAAGAAAGGTACGGAGCAATTCTGCAGTGTATCAATGTAGTGGCACAGGTGCTTTGCATTGCTTTGTTGGGAAGTGGATATTCTATGAGATATATTCATGATGGAAGAACTTCGCTGGTAAAATTTCTTACAGCATGTGTCCTGTTTTTAATCTGTTTCTTTTACTGTGGCATGGCTCAGGCCCGTTATGTAAAACTGCTTCAGAAAGTACATCCAGAGAAAAAGGGCGATATTGCTTCCAAAGATTTTCATAAACAATGGCTGGAAAGCTGTGATGAGGCAGAAAAGGAAGCTGTTTATCAAAGTTCCTACAGTACTTACATATTCTCAGGAAAATTAATCGGAATATTGTTAGTTGTGACGATGATCGCGCATTTATTTTTCAATACAGGAGTGTTCGCGATTGTTGTGGTCGGTGTAATCTATTTATGTATAACTGTAAAATACTGTGTTTCCTGTGTTAAATTAAAGAATAAATCATAGCGGTTAACTATAGAAATTTCAGTAAATAATGCAAGTAATTCGTGCTCTGCCTTTTTTGCGTTAACATGGGAATGAACAATAACGAAAAAGACGGATAACCTCTTTCCAAAGATTATCCGTCTTTCCTTTCATTTATTCTTTATTCTCTTAGAAATGAATCACTCCAAGCAGTATTCCAGAAATAAGACATACAATACTTACACCCCAGATCCAGAAGAAACTTGCTTTGATATGATCTTTGATCTCAACACCTGCAAGTCCGACTCCAAGGAATGTAGCCGGTACTACCGGGCTGATAAACGTTGCACAGTTTCTGCAGACAACCATTGCGATTGCTGTGTGTGCAGGATTTACACCGAACTGGTTTCCGATACTGATCAGAACCGGAAGGAGTCCGAAGAAGTAAGAATCTGTACAGAATAAAAGTGTCAGCGGTACGGACAGTACTCCGATGATCAGTGGCAGGAATCTTCCCATAGACTGTGGGATAAATGTCGCCAGTACGTTTGCCATATGGTTCATGATTTCTGTCTCTTCAAGAACACCGAGAAATACTCCTGCAGCAAGGATGGTAGATGCCATCATAAGTGCCGGACCAGAATGAGATTTGATAATCTTATTCTGCAGTTTTGCTCCCGGATAGTTCACAAGCAATGCAATTACACAGCCAACCATGAAGATGTAATAAGATGGTACTTTAACAAAAACAAGACATACGATCACTGCCAGTGTAAGAATTGCATTGAATGCAAAGAGCTTCGGTCTCGCAAGATCGTTTTCTGCTGCGTCTTCTGTCTTTTCTTCTAAAGCGTCATATTCTTCCGCCTTCACAATTCCCTGTGGTGCTGTCTCTGCTCCTGCTCCACGTTTTTTCTCTACGAATCCCCAGAAAACTGCTGTTGCAAGTGCAATTACAACTCCAACCACCTGCATCGGGAGCAGCTGTCTCCACAGCTCGTTCGGATCGATTCCGAGTACAGTTGCGGAACGCATTGTCGGGCCTCCCCATGGCAGCAGGTTCATAACACCCATTGCTGTAACACAGATCAGAAGCAATGTTGTCGGACGCATGTTTAAGCGCTTGTACACTGGAAGCATTGCCGGAATTGTGATCAGGAATGTGGAAGCTCCACCTCCATCCAAATGTCCGATCATGGCAATAATACATGTCATCAGTGCTACACCGACTACATTACTTCCCACTTTTTTCATTAATGCGTTGATGATGCGGTCAAACATTCCCACATCTGTCATAATTCCGAAGAAGAGTACGGAGAAGATAAATAACGCTGCGGTTGAGTGTACTCCTGCTACACCTGACGCAATAAATTCTCCCATTTCTTCTACGGTAAATGTTCCGGTCGCAACCAGAATCACTGATGTAACTGTAGATACCCCGGCAAATGCAAGTGCCGGCACTGTTACATTTCTCAGCAACAAAACAATAATCATGATGATCGTTGCAAATCCTAATACTGCAAGCATTGTCTCATTCATTGTCTGTCCCCTTCCTTTCTCTCTTTTTTGGATAAATTTATTATAGAAAAAGAAGCTTACAGACTGCCTTGATTCACCTTACATTTTGTTAAGGAAATCCTTTATATTTTTTATGTTTTTTCGCTTTTTTATATTGCAAAAAAGGAACAGAATCTCTTCTGCCCCTTCCTAATTCACACGTTTTCCTCACACTGTCTCACTGCATCGAGAAGCGTTACCTCCGATACCGGTTTTTCAACATAGCCTTCAATAATTCCATGCTGCTTTGCCTCAGCAAGTTCTCTTGTTATGTGTGCTGCCATTACAATTTTTTTCATCTGTGGATATTTTCCAGAAATTGACATACAGAATTCTACTCCGCTTCCATCTTCAAGCGTTTCATCAATATAAAGTACATCCGTCTCTGCTTCTTTCAGATATTCTTTCAATTTCTCCACGTCTCTGCATGTAATAATCTCAATCCCAATCTTTCGGAAATTCTTCTCCAGCAACTTAAGAACCTTTGCATTATCATCTGCTATAACGATTCTATATTTTCCACTCGCAGTCGGCACGATTATCTTCTGTTCCGTATCCATTGCAGGAAGATACAGATAAAATGTGCTGCCCACACCCGGCTTACTTTCTACTGAAATATATCCCTTGTGTGACATCATGATCTGCTCTGCCAATGCAAGTCCCAGTCCGGTTCCTTCTCCACCTTTCTTTGTTGTAAAAAATGGATCAAAAATGTGTTTCATCGTTTCCTGATTCATTCCACAGCCGGTATCCTGAATCTGGATTTCCACATAATCTTCCCAGCTTTCCCGCAACTTGTCTGCCAGTTCCTGTGACAATGAATTTCTTTTTACTCTACGTGCAAGAATACGAATTGTCCCTTTCTGTTTTCCGATTGCATGGATTGCATTCACACTGATATTTAAGAGCACCTGGTTGATCTGTGTTGTATTTCCCAGGATCCATGTATGATCCAGATTCATCTGTTCTTCCACTGTCACTTGCGGAGGACATACGGACGAAATCATTTTCACTGCTCTTTGCATCAACTTCTGCGCCGGTATACTTTTATATACAGTCTCTACATTCTTACGGCTGAGCGTTGAAATCTGGCGCACAACATCCTTCGCTTTCTCCGAAGCTTCATAAATCTCGTGTGCACTGTCATATTCTTCTGAATCTTCCGGTAATTCCATCATCAAAAGCTCCGCATAACCCATGATCGGTGTCAGGAAATTATTAAATTCGTGAGCAATTCCTCCCGTCATTGTGCCCATGATCTGAAGTCGTTCCTGATGCGCAATATTCTCTTCTGACTGATGAACTTCTTCCAACAGGGAATTTAGTTCGCGCAGATAAATAATCTCTGCTGCCGATTTCTGACGATCAAAGACCAACCTTCCCACAAAGATAAGAAGAATAATAATAAGCAGCAAGATTCCCAACATAACAAAAAGAATTCTTGTAAATCCCTGCCTGATAGGAAGATACATATCCTCATAATCAATCACTGCACTCACTACCCAGAAATCCCCTCCAAGATCTGCCGAACTGTACGCGCTTACTTTATGTACTTTCGGAAGATTTGGCATGGTCCACCAATAGGAATCGTATTCTAGGATTCCTTCTCCACCTTCTTTCTGTTTTTCGATCATATGCTCCAGACTGCTCAGATCAAGATGTGGATACATTTCTTTTCGGCCTTCGATCACATCGATTCCCCACTGCTCTCCTTTCGGATGCATGATGATCTTTCCTTCTGAGTTCTTGATCATAACATAACCATTCGTTCCGACTTTAATGCTTGAAATCAGATTCGCATAAAATGCTTCCTCATTTACCACCATACAGATCTGATTTTCCGATGGTTCTAAATAATGGAGCACAAGGTATTTCTGATCCTTATCATCTTCCATCTGATAAATTCCGACTCCCTGATCTGTCTCTGTAAAGCAAACCGGATCCGCATACACTTTCCCACTCAAACTGTTAATAAAATTTCCATTTTCATCCTGCCAGAACAGATCACAGACATACGTTGTCTCTTCTTCCAGATATCTCTTCATTTTTTGCATAAATGCGTCTGTATTCTGAATCTTATAATTTCCGGCTTCATCCTGCATCATCACTTCTATATTGTGTAGCATCTCATAATCCCACTCATACTCTTTCATGGAAGTTTCAAGGCTTTCACTTAAAATTTTTGAAGAATTACTAAGCTGATCGTATTGATTCTGCATCAGATCTTTACTGTACTGTTTCCATACACGATATCCCATTCCTCCAAATCCAAGAAGCACCAGAAGAAATAAAATCAGAAATATCCATCGAATCCGTCGATTTTCTTTTTCGCGTTGTTCTTTTGATTTCCATTTCACATTTTTCCCGTCGGTTTTCATACTTCACCTCCTCTTCTGATTGACTTGAATTTTATTTAATATTATAATGTTTTTTATAGATTGTACAGTATTTAAACTGTATTTTCAGTTCGTTTTACAAGGGGGATAAACCTTTATGTCAGATAAAGTACTGATTGTAGATGATGATCCATCCATCTGCAAACTTCTGGAAAAGGTCATGAAAAGTAATGACCTGGAGCCAACCATCGCAACTTGCGGGAAGGATGCCCTTTCCCTGCTTCGCACACACACCTTTGATCTGATCCTTATGGATGTCATGCTCGGAGATATGGAAGGCTTTGATGTGATCAAAAAGCTTCGGAATCAAAGCATAAACACACCGGTCATAATCGTAAGCGGAAGAAATGAAGACTATGATTCACTTTATGGTCTTTCTCTCGGTGCAGATGATTATATCACGAAACCGTTCCGACCGCTTGTACTGGGTGCAAAAGCAAAAGCGCTGATCCGCCGCAACAAGAATCTTGTACTGGAAGGCAATCAGATGTTAGAGAGCGGACCTTTCTCTTATGATACTGCGACAATGCGTTTCTATAAGAATGGAGAAGAATTGATTCTTTCCAGTAAAGAAAGTGCTTTGCTCCTTCTTTTTATGAAACATCCTCAGCAGGTTTTCACTAAAGATATGATCTACGAACATGTATGGGGGAACACAATTGCAGTGGATGACAATGCAATTATGGTCTATATCAATCGCCTGCGCGGCAAGATTGAAGATGACCGTCAGAATCCGCAGCATATCCTTACACTTCGCGGACTTGGATACCGCTTTGTACCTTAATGAATTTTCCTGTTTTCTAAAACCAGAAAAGTCGAAGCAGATGGCAGCCTGCTCCGACTTTTTTGGTTTTACAACTTATATTCTTTCCTCTGACAGAAAATTTCAAAAGAGGTTATGGCACAAACATTTAAGATATGTAGAAAATGTTTATTCTTCTGTCAGTGGAGATTTGACGATAGAATGAAGAAAAATTGCAACTGCAAGGAGATCTGCGCAGCCGCCTGCACTCACATTCCTTACACAATATTTTTGATCCAGTCGTTTCAGGTATTCAACTGCATCCTCCCGGTAGGCTCCACCGGACTTAAGAAATGCATGAATTTCTTCCTGCACTTTCTCAAGTTCCTTCGGTCCCCTCCTTGAGATGATATTTGAGTCCTGGGTACTGCTCATCAATACAAGCAGCGTCTGAAGTTTTACACGATTCCAGTCTCTTCCCTCTTCAACTCCCTGTCTGAGTGTCGGAAGTGCGAGTTGAAATAGAGACGGGTATCCTGCAATTGCCTCACCCCGAACCCCTGAGGTTCCATATTTCTGAAGATTCTGCTCACCATGGCTATGTGCTTTCTTCTTCATAAGGATCCTCAACTCATCAGCCAGTATCTTTCCTACCATCTGACACTGAATCTCACGAAGCTGTTTCCATTCAATCACACCTTCGTTTTCTCTGGCACATCTTCCCGCTGCTGCACAATAGATTCCCAGCGTAAAGATCAGTCCCTTGTGTGTATTTACACCGCCCGTCGCACGGTACATCGCACGCTCTGCCTGAACACCAAAGCTTCTCACATCACGAAACAGATCCTGCAGACTTCCGTTTGAAATCGCTCCCTGAGCGGCCATCCGGACAAACCACGGATAGAGAGCATAGGCACTCTTTTCAAAAGTATGTACATCCATATCTTTGTGAGCGCCTGTAGAAAACAGATCCACCAGTCCCGGCTTTGGTGTTGTATACACTTCTGCCAAAAGCGCTCTATAAGCACGGTTTCCGATAAATTCTCCAATCTCGGATGCCATAGAGAATATCCTGTTTTCCTGAACTGCTTTCTCTGCTCTCATACCATTTTATCCTTTCTTCTTATTTTCAGCCTTTTCTTTCTTCTCAGCTTTTTCTTCAGCCTTCTTTTCATCTGCAAACTCGAATGGCTTGATTTCTCTTACAACATCCATGATCGTACCGTCGCGGCTCTCAATGATACCTACTACACGATCACCAAACTCTACTTTCTGAGGCTCGCCTGCGATAGAATAAGCAATATCTCTGAGTTCTTCGATTGTCTTGAATGGAAGATCGACATCTTTCATCGCCTCAATCAGGTCTGTTCTCTTTGGATTGATTGCGATACCATAATCAGTAATTACAACATCCACACTCTCTCCCGGTGTAGTTACTGTTGTAACCTCTGTACAAATAGCCGGAATTCTTCCCTGAAGTAACGGAGCGATAACGATCGCACATTTTGCACCTGCTGCTGTATCAGGATGTCCGCCCTGTGCACCTGTGATCATTCCATCTGATCCTACTACTACATTACAGTTGAAGTTAACATCTACTTCCAGTGCTGCAAGGATTACAAAATCCAACTTATTTACAACAGCACCTTTATTGAATGGGTTCGCATATTCTCCTGCACTGATACGGTAATGGTGAAGATCCTTTACAGATTCTACTGCTGCAAGGTCGAAATCCTGTGTATCAAGAAGTGCGTCTACCTGTCCATTGATCAGAAGATCACACATTGGTTTTGTCAGTCCACCAACACCAAAACGCATGCGGATATTTCTTTCTTTCATGATCTTAGCCAGAGAAATTGTAGAAGCAATGGAGGCTCCACCAACACCTGTCTGGTAAGAAAAACCATCTTTAAAATACGGTGTATTTACAACAAACTGCGTACAGTAATCAGCCATCATCAGCTTTCTCATATCTGTTGTCGGTTTTGCTGCTCCTGTTGCAATTTTCTTTGGATCTCCGATTTCATCAACTTCAACTACATAATCCACTTTTGTCATGGAAATATGTGCCGGGAAGTTCGGGAACGGTACCAGGCAGTCTGTGATTGCTACAACTTTGTTTGCATGGATCGCATCAGCCATCGCATAAGAAAGGACTCCACAGTCTGACTTTCCACCAATACCACGGCAGTTACCATAGTCATCACAAGTTGGTGTTCCGATAAATGCGATATCGATCTGTGTCTCACCTGTTGCAAGGGCTCTTACACGTCCACCATGGGAACGCATGATTGCAAGACCTTTCAGCTTACCGTGAGAAATTGCTTCTCCGATTTTTCCACGCACACCGGAAGACTGGATGTTTGTGATTGTTCCATCTTCAATCATCGGTACCAGTTCATCATGTGCTTTTCCAAGAGAACTTGCACAGATTGTGATATCTTTGATTCCCATCGCATGGATTTCTCTCATGACCATATTAACAACATAGTCACCCTCACGGAAATGATGATGGAAACCAAGTGTCATTCCGTCTTTAATCCCACATTTCACAAGTACTTCATGAATGTTTTCTACAAGCTTGCTTCCTTCAGAGTTAATCACACATTTTGTCTCCGGTCCATGTTTCTTATAAACATGTCCATCAAAATGATGCACTCCCTGGAACACTTCTTTTCCAGTTGCTTTCAAAATCTCTTCTGGTATATCTCTTCCAACTGCATTTAACATCTTACAATTCCCCCTTATATACGCCTGAAGCCTTTGCCAGTTCAATGGTTCTCTTCGCACCGTCATAGAATGCAATATCGATCATCTTACCGTCTACTGTAAATACACCGATTCCCTGTGCTTTCTTAGAATCAATCTCTCTTACAACCTTCTCTGCAAAGATGATATCTTTCTGTGTTGGTGTATAAATCTCATGTACTACATTGATCTGTCTTGGGTTAATAATTGATTTTCCATCAAATCCCATCAGATGGATTGTCTCAACGTCCTGTTTAAATCCTTCCATGTTGTCAAGATCTGTATAAACTGTATCAAAACACTGGATTCCTGCTGCTCTCGCTGCGATTACCAGATTCTGTCTTGCACCCATCAGCTCAATTCCAGTTCCAGTGATATGAGTCTGAAGATCCTTTGTATAATCTCCTCCGGAAAGTGCGATACCAAAAAGTCTCTCAGAAGACTCACAAATATCAAGTGCTTTCATAACACCTCTTGCAGACTCAACAGCTGCCATGATAAGAACACTACCTTCCGGTCTTCCAAATTCACGTTCTGCATACTGTACTTCACGCTCAACCATCTTGACATCCTGTGCTGATTCTGTCTTTGGAATACGGATTGCATCGCATCCTCCGGCTACTGAACAACGGATATCTTCTTTCCAGTAAGGTGTATCAAGTGCATTAATTCTTACAACTCTCTCACATCCTCTGTAATCAATTGTCTTCAATGCATGATACAGTGAGAATCTTGCCACATCCTTCTGATTCTCTGCAACAGCATCCTCGAGATCCAGCATAATAGAATCCGGTTTGTAAATATATGGATCTTTGATCAGTCCCGGCTTCTGTGCATTTAAAAACATCATGGTTCTTCTTAAACGTTTTTTATTCGGATTCATTATCTGATGGCACCTCCCCATGGTAAATGTTCAATCTGTCCAACGGAACGATAAACAGCTCCTTCAATTCTTGCCTTGATCGTACAATCAAGTGCTCCTTTATCTACAATAGAAATTCTTACATTGTCAACGCCCAGATGTTCCAATGTCTCATATACTACTTTCTTGATCTGATTTCCATACTGATTGATCACCGCACTGTTCAGTGTTAATTCAATCTTTCCTTCTCCCTCTTCTACAGTTACCTGGCAGTCACTGGATTCCAGTGTTCCTGCTACTGCAGGTCTTAAGATTTCCATCACAATTCCTCCTTCATTTGTCCACCTTGTGATTTTGCAGACCGACCAGTTGGCACATCCGGCCGGTATCCGCAGTGTTGACCGGTTTCGGATTATCCCTGGCCGGTCTGGCATTTCTTTTGGTTTCTTGAACTTATCATAGTCTTGAAATCTTACAGAAAGAAGAACGGTTACCTTAATATTCGTTAAGGTAACCGTTTCTGTCTTAAATCTCCATAAGATCGTCTAATTCTGTGTCTGTCTCTTCTTCATTTTCCTCTGCTTTTCTGACATCTTTCATGCCGAAAACAAGCATCGCAACCATCGTCACTGCAGCAGAAATCACAATTGCAATTGCCGCATTGATCATATTCTGAAGACTATCCCCACCGACATAGCATGGAAGACCAAGTACACTTGCCGGTCCCGGTGAATATGTTCTCATTCTGCTGAATCCTGCCCACAGACCTGCAACACCACCGCCAAGCATAACAGACCATAGAACACTCTTATATTTCAACGTAATACCATAAAGTGCTGGCTCTGTAATTCCTCCGATCAGAGCACTGATGGCTGCTGAAAATGCCATTTGTTTCTTTCCTGACTTCTTAGACTTAAGGCATACAACGAATGCTGCCGCTCCCTGGGCAACATTAGAGCAAAGGTTTCCAGGACCTGTTGCTGTTGCATATCCACGAAGTGCATACTGGGAATAGGTAATTGCTTTCAAACCATTATGCATACCTGTCATAACGATCAGTGGTGAAAATGTTCCCATGATCACCGGACAGAACCATGGAATATTGGCATCCAGCCAGTTGAACAGTACAACCAGAAGATTACCGCACCAGGTACCGATCGGTCCAAGTACTGTAAATCCAACAACGGATGTAATCACAAATGTAATGACTGGAACTGTAATAAACTTGATCGCCTTCGGTACAAATTTCTTGGAAATTCTCTCTACCACAGACATAAATAACGTAATAAAAATCACTGGCAGCACACTGGAAGAATATTTCACCAGTGTAACCGGGATTCCGAACATCCGGATACTGTCCCCTGCTTCCACAAATCCCATAAATGTCGGATGAAGAAGCATAAAGGACATGACAGCTGCCATGTACTGATTACACTTGAATACCTTGGCAGATGAAAAGGCCAGCATTACCGGCAGGTAATAGAACACTGCACCAGATACCATATTCAGCAGGACATATGTCTGATTGTCCTCAGGTACGATTCCAGCTGTCTTTAAAAGAATCAGAATTGCCTGGAGAATACCTGCTCCGGCAAGACATGGAATAATTGGAATGAAAATGGTTGACACGGTACCAAGGAACTTACCAAATGCATTTTTCCATGTCAATTTTTCTTTTTCTTCACGGATTGCTCCTGCTCCGTCTTCCACCTTGATGCCACCAATCTTCCTGATTTCTTCCATCACAAGATCCACATCTGGCCCGATGATCACCTGATATTGTCCACCATTTTTCACAACTCCGGCGATTCCGTCTGTTTTCTTCAATTCCTCCGTCTTCGCCTTTTCCTCATCTGCCAAATAAAATCTTAATCTTGTTGCACAGTTTGTAACAGACTTGATATTTTCTTTTCCACCTACAAGAGAGATGATCTGCTCTGTAAGTTTCCTGTAATTTTTACTCATCCTGTTTCTCCTTCCCCTGTTGTTCTTCCTTTTCCCTTTTTTCCTTTGAATCCTCTGTCAGAATCCTTTTCAACCAGATTTGCAGTAAATTCGTCCACTGTTCACAGCCTTCATCATAATGCTTTGCTACGCTTGCACTCACTTTATCCGCCAATGCACAGCCGTGAACTCCTCCTGCAAACAAATGCAGTTCCACCGGAACTCCTGTCTCAAACAGCTTCTGTGCAAATGTAAGCGCACACAATGCATTTACAGATGTATCCGTAGCCGAATGCCACAGAAAAACTGGAGGCATATCCTTATGAACATTTGTATATGGATCAATTGTCATCTTCTGTTCCATTGTCGGCTCTGCTGTCCTGAACTGGCAAAGGTATTTATATTTTGTGATATTTCTACCCGATGCTGTCGCAAATTTTTCTTTCCAGTCCGGAACTGCCATATTGGTTCTTGCATATCCAAGTACTGCTGCCTTTGGTTTTATATAGTTATCACCTAATAATTCTTTTCCAAAGGTAAGATAACTTGCTGTTAGGTGTCCTCCTGCCGAAAATCCAAGCAGGATCAATTGGTCTTTGTCTACATTCCATTCTTCTGCATGCTCCCGAATCAATGCCAGTGCATTTCTCACCTGGTAGATTTGTACAGGAAAATATCCATCCGGATTCATTTCCGGAAGCTCTTCTTCCTTTTCAAAACTTTTCGGCTTTTCTTTGAATATGACAGAATATTGAAGTACAAATGCATGGTAACCCATACCATTGATTTTCAGAGCTACTGGCTCTCCTTCTTTTCTTGCCAGTGTCGTATATCCGCCTCCAGGACAGATTACAACAGCCGGACGTTTCTGCTGTTGATAATATTTCGGATAATCATCCAGAATATAAGTCTTTAAAACAGCCTTCTCATCTTTCTGATCGATTGATAATGTTTCAATTTTCATTGCTTTCCTCCCATCAAAAAAGCTCATTCAGTCTGCAAACTTCATGAGCTTATTATAGAAATTACCCTTTCGCTTTTCAAATAACGGAAAGTTATCTTTCTTATTCCTTATAGTTATTCATATGATTGACCACTTTTCTTCTGGTCTGCCGCTTTCTGATACAACTGTGTCAGATATTGTAATGGTTCTGTCCGATAGCTTCCAACCCGGTACGCCGCCACAAATTCCCAGATAATTTTCTTATTTCCAAAAGAATAGATATCAAACTGATCTCTGTGGTTCTGCATTCCAAGACTTCCACAGATACAGATTCCATATCCCTTTTTAACCAGTTTATGTGCAGTTCTCATATCTGCAAACCGGATTACTTCCGGTGACATATGATGTTCTTCCAGCACTTTATCACAGATTTTTCCAATCCTCATATCTTTATTAAGCGTAATAAACGTCTCAAATTCAAACTGTGTAATATCTACCCATGGATATTCAAATCCATATTTAATGACCGGCTCCTTTCTTAAAGGAGTTTCCTTTTTTACTGTCAGGACAATTTCTTCTCTTCCAAGGAGCTCCGTATAGAATTCCGGATGCTGTTCCCTGTAATCTTCATCTACTACAAAATAGACAACATCCAACAACCCTTTCTGCAACATTTCCTCCAGCCTGTCCACATCTTCTTCATATAGTTCCAGCCGAAGATCAGGAAAGTTCTTTCTGAACTCCGGCAATACTTCTGGGGTAAGTCCACTGCTTCTTGCCGGAGTAATACCAACCCGAATCGTTCCATGTCTAAATTGTACAAGTTCTTGCAGTTCCCTCAAAAACTGGGCTTCTCTTTCTTTGGTCTCCTGTGCAAAACTTAAAAACAGCTTTCCTGCCGCCGTTGGAATGTACTCTCCCGAAATTTTTTCAAAAAGTGATACGCCAAGTTCTGTTTCTATATTTCTGAGACACTTACTCATTGCCGGTTGTGAAATTCCGATTTTTCTAGCAGCTTTGGTCAAATTTTTTTCCTGTTCTACTGCCAGAATGTATTCCATTTCTTTAAAATTCATCTATTATTCCCCAAACTATAGCTTATTGTTTTCATGCCTGATTGTTATTTTTTCTTTCTAGCTGTAATTAATTTTAGCAAAGTTCCACAATCACAGCTTCGATTTTTTATGCTATTTTCCTTGTTTCCGATGTTCAGCCATCATGAATTTCTGCATTGTTTTAAACTTCTTCTACTGCTTTCAGTTCCCCGGTCTCTGAATTCATGATAAACCCACGGATTGTAACATCTTTCGGCATCAGTGGGTGATTCTGGAGTGCATACACAGTATCTTCAACAGACTGTTCTACGCTCTCAAATCCTCCGAGCCACGTCTCAAGATCTACTCCGCTGTGTCGTATGATATCGATATGTTCTTGTTTCACTCCACGCTTTGTCAGATCTTCCAGTAATTCTGTGCCGTTCATTCCCTGTACGCCGCAATCTGTATGACCGATTACCATGACTTCCTCTACACCAAGTTCCACAATTGCAACCAGAAGACTTCGCATCACACTTCCGTAAGGATGCGTGATCACGCCACCGGCATTCTTGATTACTTTCGCATCTCCGTTTCTGATTCCAAGTGCCGCCGGAAGAAGTTCAATTAATCTGGTATCCATGCAAGTCAGGATTGCAAGCTTTTTATCCGGATATTTGCTTGTAAGATATGGTTCATATCCTTTCTCTTCTACAAACTTCTTATTGTACGCTACGATCTGTTCTATCATGTATCCGTCTTCCTTTCTCTGTTTTCTGATCAGTCCGCCATTTTTGTTTTTTTCTACAGTGGCATTCAACCGATCCATCTTCTTTTCTTTTTATTATACTTACATCCCTTTTTTGTTCAACAAAACTTAACAGATATTAATTTCTTTTTTTCGTACAATTTTTCATCTTCACATCATAAAATCCCATAGCAGACAATTCCTAACAGTGCTGACAGACCAATCACCTTCGGAACCTGCCAGTTCTTCTTTCCGATCAGATAAAGCATCAGGAGTCCGATTCCACATGCCAGAAGATCCGGTCTGCTATCAGAAAAATAATTTTCTCCCAGAAGTTCTGCAATTGTTACTATAATCAACACGATACAGATTGGTTTTAAAACAAGCAGGATTTTTGAAAATATCTCGTTATTCTTAAATCGTTCAAAACAGATCGCTGTCAACAAAGTCAGAGTGAATGCAGGCATTAATACACCTGTCACTGCTACAATTCCGCCTAGAACACCCGCAGTCCTCTCTCCGGCAAATGTTGCACAGTTGATTCCAAGCGGTCCCGGTGTCATCTCTGCGATTGCGATCACATTTGTCAGATCCTCTGTCGTCATCCAATGATGTGCACGCATTTCTTCCAATATCAACGGAACCATAGACATACCGCCGAAACTTGTGAAACCTATTTTCATGAATGCAATATATAATTCCATTAATGTACTCATTCTTCCACCTCTTTCCCTGTTTTCTTCATTTTTTTATTCACTACGGAAAACAGCTGCCAGATTACCACAGAGCCTACGCCAAGTCCGACCAGCTCGATATTCCCAATATTCGTAAAAGCACATAATAATAATGCAATGACTCCGGCTGCCACTGAAATTTTCGTCTTGAATGCCTCTTTTCCAAGAGAAAAAGCAGCACTGGCAATAATTGGAACAACTGCACTTCGAATACCACGCAGTGCACTTGCACACCAGACATTATCTTTTAATTTACTATAAAACATCGTCACTATCGAAAGGATCAGTATTGCCGGTGTTGTAATTCCAAGCACTGCACAAAAACCACCAAAAACTCCTCCTACGGAATATCCAAAGATCATACTGATATTTGTGATCATAATTCCAGGCACTGATCTTCCAACTGCAACCATATCAAGAAGTTCTGATTTTGTAAGCCATTTTCTCTTATCCACAAATTCCTGCTCCATCTGGGCAAGAATGCTCCAACCGCCACCAAATGTAAAGCAGCCGATTTTAAAGAAAAAGGCAAATAACTCTAAACCTGTTTTTATCTTTTCTTTCATTCTCTTCTCCGCCTTTCTTTTTCTCGTCTTCCATTTTATCACCCACTTAGTTATAGGTAAAATATATGTTTTTTTATAAATTTTATAGTTTTTGCTTATGCAAACTTGTTCTCACAGAAATTTTCAATTACAATAAAACATAAAATCAGTAGTTTTTGATATCATTATTATTCTAAGGAGTTTTTTATGAACTGGAACCAGTTACAATATGTGCTGACAATTGCACAGGAAAAGAATATTACAAAAGCGGCACAGAAGCTCTATCTCTCCCAGCCTTCGCTCTCCATGAGTATGAAGTCGCTGGAACAGGAGCTTGGAACCGCTTTGTTTGAACGTAAAAATGGAACGCTCTCGCTGACTTATGCCGGTGAACTTTTCTGCCACTGGGCAACAAGTACGCTTCGTTCTCAACAGATTCTCTCTGATCAGCTGTCCGATATTTCTACAGATGCAAGACATAAGATCCGTCTCGGCATCAGTCCGCACCGCAGTCTGATCCTGCTACCGGACATTCTGACTGCTTTTTACGAAAAGTCTCATAACTGCGATATACAGATTATTGAAGAACCAACCTATCTGCTCAAGGAACTATTGGAAGAAGATCAACTTGACCTCATTATCGATATTCCACATCCGGATACGATCAATTACAACAGTGAGCTTCTTGCCAGGGAACATATTCTGCTTGCAGTTCCAAAGCAAAAGACCGCATTATTTCAGAAGAACCTCTCTCCGAAGCAAGCTGTCCTCTTAACTTCTGATCTAGAGCTTCCTTTTATCCTATTGACAGAAAAGCAGATCCTTGGCCAGATCAGTCAGCGGATTTTTGAGGCCTGCGCTTTCCATCCACAGACAACCATCACTTGTTCTAACATTGAAACAGCCCTTACGCTGGCTGCGCAAGGGCTGGGTGCTACCTTTGTTCCGGATATTTACATCCGACAAAAAAGGTTTTCCGATAAAATCACTTATTATTCACTGGAAAACTATCCTGATACAAGAGATGTCTGTCTGATCTACCGGAAGAACCAGTATCTCAACAGACACCTTCAATTGTTACTGGATCTCTTCCGCGAAAGAGTTCCGGTTCTGTATCCTGAATTAAAGTATTCTTAATGGAAAGAAGACCTTTTCCTCTGCCTTCTTTCTATTATAATTCTACGGTCTTCGTCTCATCCGAATTTTCCTGGATGTGATGCCTGTCCGCATATCCCGTCAGAATCAAAGTCAATGCTCCGTCACCTGTGACATTGCAAGCAGTGCCAAAGCTATCCTGAAGTGCGAAGATAGTAAGCATCAGGGCAGTTCCCGCATCATCAAAGAGAAGAACTCCTGTGATCAGTCCAAGGGAAGCCATAACAGTTCCTCCCGGAACTCCCGGTGCACCAATCGCAAACACGCCAAGCAATACACAGAACAATACCATCGTAGGAACGGACGGCAGTTTGCCATACAGAATCTGGGAAATCGTCATGCAGAAGAACACTTCCGTCAGAACGGATCCACACAGATGAATATTCGCAAACAACGGAATTCCAAACTGTACCATATCTTTTCTCAGAGGTTTTGCCTTATCCGCACATTGCAGTGCGACACCAAGCGTCGCTGCGGATGACATTGTTCCAACCACCGTCAGATAGGCCGGTCCATAATACCGGATTACATCCAACGGATTTTTCCCGGAATAAACACCTGCAATTGTATACAGCAATGCCATCCAGATATAATGTCCAATCATTACAATAATGATGACCTTTAAGAAAACCGGAAGCTGCTTTGTAATGGATCCCTTATAAGTCAGAGAACAAAACGTAAATCCAATAAACAGCGGAAGAATCGGAATCAGAATTCTTGATACGATAGAAATTACAATCTTCTGGAATTCTTCCAGCATCCCCGTGATCAACTTTGCTTTATTCCATGCAGCCGCAAGTCCGATCATAATAGAAAATACAAGTGCACTCATCACCGGCATGATCTGCGGAATAGACAGTTCAAATACCATCTCCGGCAGTTCTTTTAGTCCCCCTACATCTGTCACGATTGACAGATGCGGAATCAGCGCATATCCGGCTACAGTAGAGAACAGTGCTGCTCCAACTGAAGACGTATAAGCAATACATACTGCCAAAAGAAGTAATCTCGATGCATTGTTCCCCATCTTTGTGATCGACGGTGCGATAAATCCGATAATGATCAGTGGAACACAGAATGAGATCACCTGTCCCAGAACATATTTCAAAGTTACAACTACATTCAGAATTGCATTCGTCAAAGCTGCTCCGTCTGTTGCATTCAGGGCAAGTCCGGCAAGAATTCCTACTACGACGCCTACCAGCAGTTTAAACGGCAGGCTTTTGAAAAAGCTTGTTTTTTCATTATAGAATCCCCCATACTTTAGATTTACATACCTTTTTCATCGGTATTTTTTATTATAATACACGAGAGGAAGATTCTCAACTGTCACTTTTCTTATTCATCTGCCTGTTTTCTCAGAAAATCCAGAAACTGTTCCACGCCTCCTCCGATCTGCTTCACACCTTCCGGCCTTTCTCCACTCACTTCCGACACATCAAAAAAATCGCCCGCTCTGCTTTTTTCTGTCTGCATGAAGCTGTCGCTTCCAAAGATCCCCGGCTCGATTCCGACAAACTCATCTCCAAAATAAACACATTCTTCCGAAAAAATCTGATTTTCAGAACAGATTCGGTTCAGAATACAGTCTACATTATCGCTCTTACTTGTCGTTCCGACTTCCAGATATTTTGCATCACAAGTCGGTTTCACCTGAATTCCATATTTTTCACCAATTGTTTCTGCAAGATTGATCAATCCCTGCAGTCCTCTTGAAATCCCATGCGTTCTCAGGCTTTCTTTCAACACATCCAGCTCATTCTCCTGCATAAAAAGATTCTCGCCTCTTACATTTTCCACCATCAGGTCGATCTTACAATAATTCGGACGGCTGAATACGATATCCGTGTTAAAATCATACTTTTCTTTCAATTCCTGATGAATTTCAAAGCAGATTCTGTGAATGGTCAGCAATTCTTCTTTCGGCGGAACCATATTTTTGAAAATAAAAGGCTGTCCCTCCTGGAAGTTGTAATTATACGCGCCTCTTCCCAGACCGAGATAAAGATTCTCCAGTTCTTTTGCAGTAAAATACTCCGCCAGTTTTCCCCCTGCCAGATTTTCTATTGTTGTTCCACTGATAATTGCCAGTTTCACTCCTCTTTGCAGCAATGGTCGCATTGCCTCCACCGCCGCATCTGCCGGTGCTTTTCTTGAAAATACCGCAGTTCCATCCCAGTCAAAAAAGACCGCCTTATATTTCTTCTGCATAACTATCCTTTTCTCCTTTCAGACGGATTTCCGTTCCTCTGAACAAAAGACTCGCTTCCGTTCCTTCCAGAAGAGTCACCTTTGCTTCTTTCTTTGTCACATTTACCTCCAGCAGACTGCCTTTATATTTCAGGCGGAACCGATACTCTTCCCACTCTTTTGGGATTACAGGATTCAGTTTCAATCTTCCATTCTGGCAACGCAGTCCGGCAAATCCATTCGCAATTGCCTGCCAGGTTCCTGCCATATTTGCCGCATGAATGCCTGCATAGAAATTGTTATGATAATCATCCAGATCCATTCTTGCTGACTGTGAAAAATACTGGTAAGCCTCCTCAAGATAACCGATCTCACATGCCACAATTCCAAAGATACACGTAGATAGAGAAGAATGATGCAGCGTTACTTCCTGATAGAAATCATAATTTCTCCTAATTTCTTCTTCGCTAAACAGATCGCTGTGCAGATACATGCCCAGAATTGCGTCTGCCTGTTTGGACATTCTATGTCGCATGATAAATAACGGATGATAGTTTTCATAGAGCCACGCTCTCTTTTCCGGTGGGATTTTCGATTCATCCCATGGCTTTCTCATCATAAATCCATCATCCATTGGATAGACCTGACGCTTCTCATCATATGGGAAGTACATCTTTTCAATGATCTCCTTCCATAGCACAGTCTCTTCTACCGAAAAATCAAGTTTCTCTTTCAGATGCTCCAGCACTTCCGGCGCATGTTCTTTCAAATAATCTACGGCACCCACTGCATCCCTCAGATTTTCTCTTGCCATCAGATTCGTATAGAAATTATTGTCTACAAGTACATTGTACTCATCCGGTCCGGTCACGTCACAGATGCAGTATTTTCCACCCTTGCACTCTGCAAAGCTTCCGACATCCGCCCACACACGGGCTGTCTCGATCAGGATCTCAGCGCCTTTTTCTTTCAGATATTCCACATCCCCAGTCACCTGAAGGTACAATGACAGCGCATAGGAAATGTCTGCGTTAATATGATACTGCGCCGTTCCGAGCGGATAATATGTTGAGGCTTCCTCTCCATTGATCGTTCTCCACGGATAAAGTGCCCCCTTCTCATGTCCAAGAATTCTTGCCCGTTCTCTTGCCTGGTCCAACGTACGGAACCGGTAATCCAGAAGCCGCTTCGCCACTTCTGGTTCTGTATAGACAAGCACTGGCAGCACATACATTTCCGTATCCCAGAAATAGTGCCCTTCATAGCCTTCTCCCGAAAGCCCCTTTGCTCCCATTCCAGTCTTTCCATCTCTTCCGGCGGACTGAATGATGTGAAACAAATTAAAATGAAGTCCTTGCTGTAATGCTTCATTCCCCTTGATTTCTACATCTGCTGCCTCCCAGAATTTTGCCATATATTCCTTTTGCCACTTTTCCAGCTTTTGCATACCATCCTCTTGTGCTCTTTCAAGTTCTGCCAGCACAAAAGACTTCCGTTCTTCTTTTCCCAGATCCAGACTAGTTGTATAGCAGATCATTTTCTCCAGCACTACAGTCTCTCCCTTTTCTGCCTGGATTCCAGTTACCACTTCTGCCTCCAGTTCTCCGACAGAAGACTTCCACTCGAGATTCTTTTGTTCCGCTCCATCCTTCCAGATTCCGTGCGAACTTCCACAGGCAACCGACAGGTGACTGTTCTGTGTCGTTCCTTCATAATAGAGAATATCTCCGTCTGCCCGAAGCTCATCCGAATCCAGTTTTCTGCCAAACGGACCGTAATCCACGATCGGATTGGTCTTCCTTGTATGATTTTCCACATCTGCCTGCAGTTTAGACATAAATTCAATCCTGCCGGAATAATTCATCGGTGTCACCTCATACTCAATTGCCATAATATTTTTTCTGGCAATTGAAACAAGTCTGCGGATATGAATTCTCGTCTGTTTTCCTTGTGGCGAAGTCCACAGAAGCTTTCGTTCCAGAATTGCTTCTTTCATATGAAGGATGCGCGCATACTCTTCTACCTTCCCTTGTTCCATCGTAAATTCTTCCCCATCAAGGATTACGTGTGTTTCCTTCAGATTTGGCAAATTCAGAAGGGACTGACTCCATAACGGAGACCCAAAGTTCGCCTCCCCATAACGGATTTTTTCACTTTCATAAAATCCATTGACAAAATTTCCTTCCAGTCCTGTATCAATATCGAATGCATACGCTTCTTCCAGAGTTCCTCGTGTTCCAATATAACCGTTGGACAATGCAAATGTTGTCTCATTTCTGTAATTGTTCTCTTTCTTAAATTCTGTTTCTGTAATATCCCATACTTCTACAGGATAAATTGATTGTTTCCTGATATCCATCTTTTTTCCTCATTTATAGAATTGATCTTGAACGTAACAGCACTAACAAGTTATCCTTTGACTGCTCCTTCGGTCAGACTTTCCATGACCTGTTTCTGCAGAATAATGAAAACAATAATTGTTGGAAGTACTGTAATGATAACCGCCGCAAATAGTGCCGAATAATTATTTGCAAAAGTTCCCAGGTAATAGTTCAGCGCAATCGGCACTGTTCTCGCCGTATCTCCACTCGTCAGCATCAACGCAAAATAGAATTCATTCCAGGTATTGATAAACTGAAGCATGGCAATCGTCGCAAGCCCCGGCTTTGCCAGCGGAAGAACTACTTTGAAAAAAGTCTGTAAAAATGTTGCCCCGTCAATATATGCCGATTCCTCCAACGCCACCGGAATTGTCTTGTAATAACTCGTCATAACAAAGAAAGACATTGGAATTCCCATTGCTGCATAGACAATGATCAGTCCGATCTTTGTGTCATAGATTCCCAGTGCCTTGAAAATAGAGAACAAAGGCTGTGAGATTGCCTGTGCCGGAAGCATCAGGGACGCTGAGATCATCAATACCAGAATTGTCTTCATTTTAAAATTATATCTTGCAACAATATACGCACACATCGCCACAAAGCAGACCGTCACAACAACACTGATTCCGACAATGATAATACTGTTCAGGAAATATTTCTGGATTGGTGCATAACGGAATGCATCCGCATAATTGTTCAGGTTAAAGCTCTTTGGCAGACTGATCGCAGACGCATTGATCTCGGCATAGGTCTTAAAGGAACTTAAGAATGCCCATATGATCGGTCCGATGGAAATCAGGATGATCAAAAGCAAGAACAAATATTTGCATGTTCCCAGGATTCCTTTGGAAGCAAGCGACCGGCCAATTCCTGCATTTCGTACGATATGTTTTGTCTGATTCGTTTTCTGATTTACTGCCATCTCTATCTATGCCTCCTTTAAACTCTTCTTCTGGTTAAACAGCCGCTGGATTAAAATTACAAGAAGGAGTCCCAGAATGATCTGTACCACACCAACTGCATTTGCTTTGCCGTAATTATTCTCCAGTGTAATGATCTTGTACAGATACATTGGAAGATTCAGTGTGGCATTTCCAGGTCCACCCTTGGTCGTCATATAAATAATGTCAAACTGGGAAACCATGGCAACTGACGCCAGAATCACACAGGTTCCAAACGCATTTTTCATCAATGGAATTGTGATATAACGGTCCGCCTGCCCCGGTGTTGCCCCGTCAATCATTGCGGCCTCATAGATATCCGGGCTGATTGCTCCCATCTCGCCCATAAAGATTAGCATGTTAAATCCGGAATAGAAGACCCACGTCGCCGTCACTGTCAGGAATGCGTATTTGGAATTTCCAAAAAGATTCAATACCTGTGATGTATTCATGCCGAGTTTTTCGTAGATCATTTTCACAACACCAAAGGAAGGATTCAAAAGCAATGAGAACATTACCGCAGTTGCTGCAGTCGGTATAATATTCGGAATCACATAGGCAACTCTTACGAACTTCCATCCCTTTGGTTTTCTTCTCAGGATCAATGCCATCAAAAATCCAAATGTCACATGGATCGTTGACTGGATCAATACCCATTTCAATGTATTTACGATCGATACTACAAAATCCGGATCCGCAAAGATCGTCTTAAAATTTCCAATTCCTTTAAATACCGGTGCCTGTGTCAGTGTGTAATCACAAAATGAGGTTGTGATCACCATAATAAATGGAATTGCATAAACCAGACAGAATAATATGACACACGGCAGAGTAAATGCGATAATCCAACCCTTTTTTCCTCTTGTACTCATTCTAACTCCTTTCTGTTTCAAGCTGCCCAACGTCTGTTTCAGGCAGTTTTTGCTACACCAGAGCCCGTTTTTTGACAGAAAGAAAGTGCTGTGCTCACAGCACAGCACTCATGCCCTGATCTTCTTTTAGTTTTTCTGTGCAGATTCTGTAAGTTTCTGACAGAACTGTTCTGCTGTAATATTTCCATATGCCAGCTCCGGTAACTGGTTGGAGAAGGTATCGATTACATTCTGATACCAGTATGCCTGATTCTGTCCATACGTATATTTTGCCTGACTCTGAATCTCCAGAACATCTGCCATCAGAGGATCTGCCTCTTTTAAACTGTCCGGAACTTCGATATTACTGGATACCGGCTGTAATCCTGCCATTTCCAGAGCTTTCAGCTGATTCTCTGCGGATGTCTCGAACTTCAGGAAAGCAACTGCTGCCTCAATCTTCTCCGGATCATCTGTTCCGACCATGTCTCCAGGTGTCGGAACACTTTCCATTCCATATCCAGGAAGAAGCATGATACCTACCTTGTCATAGAATCCTTCCGGTGCTTTCTCTGTGCTGTTGAAATCCGGAATCATCCATGGTCCGTTTGGAAGCATTGCTACTTCTCCGTTAAAGAAATGGGTTGCCATCGTATCGTATTTTCCACCTGCTGCATCTGATGTTGTGTAATTCTCCAGCATCCTCTGCAGTTCCTCTGTCGCATTCTCAACTACCGGAACATTGTAGTCTGTCGGATACTGGGTATTCATAAACTTATTTCCTTCCTCCCCGCTGGTTCCGATCAGTCCGCTGTACCAGAGATTCGAAAGCCATCCAAGATCTGCTGTATCCATGCTTACTGGTGTAATGCCTTTCGCTTTCAGCGTATCGCAGGCTGCAAAGAAATCATCCCAGGTCTCATAAGCCACATCCGGAGCTTCCAGTCCTGCTTCTTTGAAAAGATCTTTGTTGTAGTAAATGTAAGAGATTTCTTTAGATACCGGGATTCCATATACTTTTCCTTCATAGGAATTGAATTCCAGATCCGAATCATCAAACATTGCTTTCCACTCGGCATCCTCATCCAGATACGGAGTCAGATCTGTTACCTTTCCTGCTTCGGCTGCCAGTGCCGTAATGTTATTTCCTCCGTTGAATACGATATCCGGCAGATCTCCGCTTGAAATCAGAAGCTTAATCTTCTGGTTATAAGCATCTGTCGTAGGAATCTCTTCAAACTTGAACTCCACATTCTTTCCTTCTTCTGTCTTCTGGAAAGCGTCAAACAGATACTCATAATAATCTGCCGCATAATCTGTTCCGACATGGTAGTTGATCACATTTAATACAACCTTTCCGTCCTCCGTCTTGTCTGAGGAAGTATCCTCTGTCTTGCTTCCGCATCCAACAAGCATCCCCGCCAGCATTGTTGTACAGAGAAATAAACTCAGTACTCTTTTTTTCATCACTTTTTCCTCCGTTTCGTTTGTTCTTTTGTTTATATTTAAAATTATACGGATTTTTTTGTTACATAACATAGATTATTTTTATAAGTTTTTTAAATTTTTTTACTTTTTTCTCAAATTCGCGTTATAATAAATAGACAAATCACAAGAAAGAAAGTGCGAGGTATTTATGCAATGAGACAGATATTCAAGAAAAAGAGGAAGCTTTCCTCACAGACATCCCTGCTTATTACGATCACAATTGCCGTTGCACTTACCGTCAGTGCTTTTTTATTCTGCGTCAAAACCTACCGGGAACTGACCAGAAACTATCAGGATCTGATGATTCAGGAAAGCAACGCTACAATCTCTGATATATCCAGGGATATTAATTCGATTGATTCCATCTACCGGCTTCTTGTTTCGAACAACTCGATCTATGATTTTATGGAATCCGCTTCCACGGAACCTTCTGATTTTATCTGGGCAGAAAAGCAAATGTCCTCTGTCCTGATCATCAACAATATCTGGGAAAAGAATTATCTGGAATCTGTTTTCGTGTTCACTCCTTCCGGGAAAGAATTCCATATTGCAAAAGAAGATTCTTCTCTGACCCAGCTTGCCAACACTTCGGTATACAAAATGCTTTCCGCTCCCTCCCCAACGCTCTCACTTTATACACTTAACCAGGACGGGAACCTGTATTTTGTCCGCTCAATTTACAACCTGACAAGCGGAAATGTCATGGGGACGATGATTGTTGCTGTCAACGAGGAAAAATGGAGCAACAGCCTGACCAGAAATCTGACCGACGGATGGAGGATTTTCCTGTTTAACGATGCTTTCACTCTGCTCTCCGGATCTCCCGATGTTACAGAACCTGAGATTGATGCCTTGAAATCTTCCCTGACAGATCCGAATCGGAAGAAACTGGAGACAATCCCTCTTGCTTCTGAAAATTATCTTACCCTGACCAATCCGATCGATCTTCTGGATATCACAGCGACGGTTATGACACCAGAAGCACAGTTGCGTTCTCAGGTATACAATGTCATGAGCTCTTATATTCTGGTCATTTTCCTGGTTCTGCTGATCAGTGTGCTCTGTTCCTTTGTAATCAGCCGTTTCATTAACCGGCCGATTGCTGTCATGATCCGAAAGATCAACGCAATCTCACAGGGAGACTATTCCAAAAAGATTTCCGGTTTGGAGGACTATATTGAATTTTACAACCTGCAGACTGCGATCAACGATATGCTTGACCAGATTCATTCGTATCATGACAATCTGCTGGAGCAGAAACTTCTGTTGAAAGATTCCGAGATTAAGACGCTACAATCTCAGCTAAATCCGCACTTCCTCTTCAATGTGCTCAACACACTGGCATGGAAAGCAGAAATGGCCGATAACAGTGAGATTTCCAACATGGTGATCGCGATTGGGGAAATCCTGCGTTCTTCCACACTGTACCGGACTTCCAATACGATTTCTCTGGAAGAAGAATTAAAGTTTGTTCATTTTTATAACTATCTGCAGAAGATGCGCTTTGAAGATAAGATCCGGGTCATTGAAACGATTGATCCGAATATCGGGAATTATCAGATTCCATGTTTCTGCATTCAGTCCCTCGTCGAAAATGCTTATGTTCACGGGTTGGAACCCAAACCGACAGACGGGATACTCCAAATCACTGTAAAAAAACGTAAGGACTGCTTATCGATTACCGTAGCAGATGACGGAGTTGGATTCCAGAAAATCCCTGACTTCACAGAGGATGAATCCGCACAACGACCGGACACGACTCCTGTTTCCGTTCTTTCGGACGGATCTGGACAACTTCACCCACACGTCGGATTGAAGAATCTGAACCGGCGCCTGTACCTGATGTATGGCAGGCGCAGCATTCTGCGGATTCAGAGTATTCCGAACCAGAAAACTACAATTTCATTTGACCTGCCACTTCATTTACCAACAAAGGAGAATCCATCATGAGTTTTCAATTACTGATCGTCGATGACGAAGTACCGATCCGCAAAGCACTTGCCAGCTATATTCCCTGGGAAGAATACAATTGCACCGTATACGACACGGCCAGCAATGGAAAGGAAGCCATCAAAAAGCTGGAGGCGCATCCTGTAGATCTTGTGATCACCGATGTCAAAATGCCATTGATCGACGGAATTGAATTGTCGAAATATATTTATGACAATTATCCAGATACTCTGGTTATTATTCTGTCCGGCTATGCGGAATTTGAATATGCCCAGTCTGCAATGCGTTATCATGTATCTGAATATCTGTTAAAACCAGTGTCGAAAGACAATCTGATCGCTGCTGTCCAGAATACACTGAAACAGAAGAAATCCGTCACTGTTGCATCAAAAAATGCGGAATCAGACGGCACGAAATACAGTATTTTTGTGAAACAGGCAATGACTCTGATCCAGGAACACCTGACAGAAGACCTTTCTCTGGAATGGATTGCGGAACATGTACACAGTAACGCTTCTTACTTAAGTCGTGTCTTCAAAAAAGAAGTGGGCATGTCTGTGATCAGCTATATTACAGATCTTCGGATCAAAAAGGCAAAAGATCTACTGGAGCACTCTGACCTGAAAACCGGGGAAATATCGGAAGCAGTCGGCATTCACGACCCTGCTTACTTTTCTGTTGTCTTCAAAAAGTATACCGGAATGAGCCCAAAGGCATACAAAAGCAGCCATGTGTCCTGATTTCATGGCTGCTTCTCTACAATTTCTACTCACTTATCCAAAAAATCACACAAACCGGGCTTTCTGTCTCTATCTTTCTTCCGGTTGCCGTTAATCTTCCCGTTTCTTCATCCAACGCAATTTCTGTGATTGAATCGGTCGTTTCGTTTGCCGCAAGGATAAAGTTGCCCCGGTCTGCAAATGTAATAAAACGCGGCTGTCCTCCTCCTGTTTTGACGCAGTCTGCATACTTCAGTTTTCCTGTCTCCTGATCAATGGAAAAACTTGTAATACTGTCATGTTTCCGGTTCGATACTACCACATGCTTTCCATCCGGACTTAAGACGATTCCACTCGCCCATCCGTCTCCGGTATAAGTATCCGGAAGCGTCGGAAGAATCTGTCTCAGGGTAAGTTTGCCCTGTTTCGCGTCAAACTCATAAAAAGTGACCGAATAATCTTTTTCATTTACTCCGTAACACCAGCGATTATTCTCATGAAATGCAATGTGTCTTGGCTCCGCAATTTCTCTTGATCTGACCACACAGGTCTCTTTCAGTTCTCCTGTCTCATGATGGATTCTAAAAACATCAACCTGACCAAATCCTGCTTTTCTTCCCTGGCAGGAAACCAGCAGATAATCTCCGGTTCGATCCTGCATCACCTGATGTGGATGAGACCAGGTGCCCGGCTCTTTCCCCTCGATGGTATACAGTGTTTTTACGTCACTGACACTACCATCCTCGTGTCTTGGAATCACCGCTACAGTTCCAGTCTGCAGATTCGCCACATAGATCCAGCGGTTCGTCTTATCTACCGATAAATGTACCGGATTCACACCACCGGTGCTCGCCCGGTTAATATAAGTCAGTTTTCCGCTCTTTTCATCAATGGAAAAGGCACTGATCTCACTGAAATCCCCATGGATCGTATATAGGAATTTTCCTGTCTGGTCTTTACACAGATAGGAAGGATTCACAAGTTTTTCCACCGTCTGGATCTTTTTCCATTCTTCCTTCTGCCCAATTTCAAAGACCTGGATTCCCTTCCCCCTTGCATTACGCTCTTCTGTTGTCCTGCATCCTACATATACGATTCTTTTTTCTGTCTCACTCATATTTCTCACCTTCTGTTTCTATCCAAAGAGTTTTTATCCGAATAGTTTAAATCCACCAAGAAGTCCAAAGACAACTACTACAAGCACTGCTGCAAAAGAAGTTGCGAACAGCTGCAGGAAGATCTTCTTCTGCTCTTTCTCGGATGCCTTCATCTCCTGTGTATACGTTGCAAGAATCAGACTACCTCCTGTTGATAACGGACTGATTCCGGCAACCGTTGCACCGCCTACGATACCCATAATCATTTCCAAAACTGTCACCGTATTTCCAAGATTCTCCACAATTCCAGGCGTTGCCGGAATCAGCGTCGGCATCACGACTCCGTTGGCTGAACTGAACCAGGACATCAATCCGGCCGTCAGACTGATTACTGGAACCGCTGTGATCCGGTTCATCAGTTTGGAAAGTAATTCTGACAGCAGATCAATCCCTCCCATAGTCTTCGTCACGCCCATCAGGATGCTGACTCCACAGACCAGAAGAAGAACACTCCACGGCACCAGTTTTAACGCTGCTCTCTCATTTACCACTCCAAACAGAAGTAACAACACCGACAGCGTAAATGCAACCAGCCCTACATCATACTGAAATCCAACAACTGCAATGACAAGCACAAGAAGTGCCAGAATGCAGATTTTCTGATTTCTGTTAAATGCTTCCAGTTTTTCTGTCTTCCATACTGGTTCATTACACTGCTGTCCAGTGTCAGCTCAATTCCATTCTCTGCTGGTTCTACTGTAATCTGTGCATCACTGGATTCCAATGTTCCGGCAATTGCTGTTTTCTGAATTTCCATCGTATCTCTCCTTTTCTTTTCCTTTTTTTCCTGATCGTTTTTCTCTCTCGATCTGCCTTTATTAAACACCCGCCACAGCGAAATGTAAAAGGTGTAATATTCATCTACTTACATTCCTTTTTGGAATGGATTTCCCTCTTTACTTTTTTCCCCGTAATGTTAGAATATCCTTATAAATTCAATCATTTTTCCTATTTTGATGATTTACTTCATTTCCGCTTTCATTCTTAAATGGAATCTATTTTTTAAGTTTTCATCTTCTTTTAGGAATCTTTTATTGTAACATTTATACAATTTGATGGGTTGGATTTTATGAACTTTTACTAATTCAATTGGAAGGAGAGATGATTTCCATGAATGAACGTGATTTCGAACTGCTCTCTGCTTTGAATCAGACCAAAAATATTACCCGTGCCGCAGATCTTCTTTTTATTACGCAGTCTGCACTTTCCAAGCGGATCAATGCACTAGAAGAAGAACTTGGCACAACACTGATGCTCCGCTCACGCCAGGGCATCCACTTCACACCGGAAGGGGAAGAAGTCCTCGAGCGGACACAAGCTGCTGCTGAGCAGCTCGCCCTGATGCGCCGGAATCTTGATCAGAGCAAGAGTTACATCTCCGGAACACTAAACGCCGGGATCTCAATCAATTACGGGCTGTATACCCTGCCTGATGTTCTCGCAGAATACCGCCAGAAATACCCACATGTAAATACACATATCATCACAGACCAGAGCCGTAACCTCTATCAGATGATGATGAACGGAAAAGTGGATGTCGCAATTGTCCGCGGTGAATACCCCTGGCAGGAGTCAAAGATCCTGCTGTCCAGAGAGAATATCTGTGCGATCTGCAGCTCTTCCGATGCCGGAAAGTCCTTAAAGGAGCTTCCTTATATCGGACGTTCCACAGATATTGTCCAGGAACGTGAGATTGCCCAGTGGATGCGGGAAAATGAGATTCATCCCTCACGTCAGGGAATCTTTGTCAACAGCATTGTCACCTGCATGGAAATGGTTGAGCGCGGACTCGGATGGGGAATCGTGCCGGAACTGTGTCTGAAGAATTTCTCCGGGCATGTCCAGCCGCTGATCTTCAAAAACGGAGAGCCTTTCGTCCGCTCCACGTATCTAATCTATACCAATGCAGTCGCCTCACTGCCACAGGCACAGGCTTTTATTCATATTGTTAAGAATCATGGGAGGTAAAAAACATGTCAGAATACGCGATCTCACAGATCTATCCATCCGACAGACGAGCCAACACACAGATCAACGAGCTGCTTCTTGCAGAAGGAATCCGCAGAGATGCCAACCTGGATTACACCTGTGGCATGTATGATGAGGAAATGAATATCATTGCAACCGGAAGTTGCTTCGGCAACACACTCCGCTGTATGGCAGTCAGCAGTGCACACCAGGGAGAGGGGCTGATGAATCAGATTGTCACCCATCTGATCAGCGTCCAGTTTGAGCGCGGGAATACACACCTCTTTCTTTATACGAAATGCAATTCCGCTAAGTTTTTTGGTGATCTCGGTTTTTATGAGATTGCCCGAATTGACGGTCAGATTGTATTTATGGAAAACAGGAAAACCGGATTTACTTCTTACCTTGAAAAGCTTAAGAAAGAAACTGAACAGTCTGAGGTATTCCAGCGGTTCAGCTGCAACGATTCAGCAAAAACTAAAATCGCCGCACTGGTCATGAATGCGAATCCATTTACTTTTGGTCATCAATATCTGGTGGAAAAAGTAGCCTCCAAGAATGACATCCTGCATCTGTTCATTGTCAGCGAAGACCAGAGCCTTGTTCCTTTCTCCGTACGAAAGAAACTCGTTCTAGAAGGTACTGCCCACCTAAAAAATATCATTTACCATGAGAGCGGTCCTTATATTATCAGCAATGCCACCTTCCCAAGTTATTTCCAGAAGGACGCAGATGCCGTTATGGAAAGTCATGCGAACCTTGACCTGACGATCTTTGTTAGAATCGCACAGGCACTTGGAATCAACTGCCGTTATGTAGGTGAAGAACCAAACAGCCAGGTGACTGGTATTTATAACGAAATCATGGCAAAGAAACTGCCGGAAAATCTGATTGCATGCAAGATTATTCCAAGGAAAGAGGCAAACGATTCTGTCATCAGCGCTTCTACTGTACGAACCGCTCTCAAAAGTGGTAAAATAGATTTGTTAAAGACACTCGTCCCGGAAACAACCTTTCGTTATTTCCAGAGCGAAGAAGCTGCACCCGTGATTGAAAAGATCAAAGCAGCACAAAATGTTGTACATCATTAAGGAGGATTTCAAAATGCAAGGAGAACAGGTAATCTTAACCGACATGCTTCTCTGCCGGGAACGCCGGGCGCAAATTCAGGACACTTTTCTCAGCCAATATCACTGTCCTGTCATTTCATTCTGCATGAACATCCCCGGACCGGTAAAGACAAATGAGCAGATCCGTGCTGCTTTTGAAAGCGGAAAGACCGCACTTTTAACCCGGTTGGAACAATCTTCCGCTGAGATCAAAAATTTTCTGGAAATTCATGAAAAAACCGGAGATGAATTATTGCTTTCAATTGACTGTCCGGCAGAAAAAATCAAAGATATCACAACTGAGATTGAAGAAACACATCCGATTGGGCGCCTCTTTGATATGGATGTGATTGACACAGACGGACAGAAACTTTCCCGCCCTTCCTACCGCAAATGTATCATCTGCGGATGTCAGGCGCAGGAATGTGCACGCACAAGAAAACACACTGTAGAAGAGATGCAGGCAAAGACTGAAGAAATGTTGAAAAAAGGAGATTTAAAATGTTAATATGTGATTATATCGTAGAACAGATTGATGGAGATTATGCACACTTAAGAAGAGTTGATCTTCCGGATGAAGAGTTAAAACTCGTAGCCAGAGCACTGCTCCCGGCTGAGATTGTAGAAGGTTGTAAACTGCACTATGAACTGATGCAGTATACAATCATCTAATGTTACTATTCTTCTACCTGTTTTTATTCAAAGAAGACTGTAAAGAGGATTCCCTCCTGAAAATATTTCATTTTAAAGAAAAGGAAATATTTTCAGGCAGGAATCCTCTTTGTACGTTTTCTCTATTTCATTCCCCGTCAATTAATCTTCATCAAACGGAACAACATCATCCTCTGCATTTTCCACAGCTTCACCAGAACCACCTGCTTTCGGTCCTGCAACGCCTTTTACCTTCATCGTTCTGACATTGATCCCATTGACCTCAATGTGGTCATCCACAGGAATCACAAGGCACTGTCTTCCGTCGATCATTCTTGTCTCTACAAGATCCATTCTGTCCGGATTTACTTTGATCACAACATCCGGTGTCTCGATATTGAACTTTCTTGTCTCTGCGATATTACTTGCAAGAAGCGTTGCTTTCTCACCTGCATTTTCTTCGAAGTTCTTCTCAAAGTTCTCCATCTTCTCATTCGGCACACCGCTCTGCTCGAAAATCTTCTTCACATCCGTTTTATCCAATGTCAGCGGATCCGGTTCTTCTTTGTGTTCTTCGATCATATCATTCAATGTCTCGTGAATGTTACGGACAGTCTCGTAATCACCATCTTCTCCCAATGTATCTTCAATAATCATCTGGAATGTCTCTTTCTGTGTGTCCGCAGACATCGGCATCTTCGCACCAAGAAGCTGGTCGATCATCTCCGGCTGAAGATCTTCTGATTTCTTCGTGTAATAAAGCACACTGTGAAGATCAGTACTTCTGTCGTTGAATGCCGGGAAGAGGAATCCTTTGTCCGGCTTATCAACGATCCAGTCACGGATTCTGTCCTGAATACAGTTCTCTTCCGCGTTATAGCTAAGCCCTGCCTTTGACAAACTGACCGGACAGATGCTCATCAGTATATGCTGATATACTTCATCTGAAGCATCATCCATCTCAAGATCATCGGATGTTCTTCCAGGAACATCGTATGCTGCATGGATCAAAATAATGTAATAATTCTCCGCATACTCATACGTTGCAATAACTTTGTCATAGAATTCTTCCAAAAGCATATCGTCTTCGAGACGGCTGTCACGAAGCTTCAGAAGAAATTCCTGCGTTCCGCCCGGCATCTCTGCATCCAGTGGAAACTCCATATTCAGCATATTCTTTCCGATACTTCCGGAAAGTGTCTTCTTGAAAATATCAAAATATTTAAATGCCTCTTCTTCCGGAAGTGCGAGAAATGCGTCTTTTGACTCCATCTTTTTATTCTTCTCATAATCCACATAGCAGCCACAGATTTTCGTAATCGCACAGTTTTTCGGTGAGAACTGCTTACGGATCTCAAGTACTTCTTTTTTATTCATATATGTTTCCTTTCTTCGTTCTATGTTATAATGAGTAAACCACCTTTTCGGGGATTGTAAATACCGTAGACATAACATTTTTATTTTACCTCTATTTTCATAAGAAAGAAAGATTTGATTTTCTCAAAATACTATGGTATTATACGCATTCTGAAAATACAGAAAGGAATTTTTATTATGTCATCCAACTCAGTTACTTTAACTGCCCGGGAACATGTATTTCCACTCTTTGTTAAATATGTCTCAGCAAATGTACTCGGCATGATCGGATATTCTTGTTATATCCTTGCCGATACATTTTTTGTTGCCCGGGGAATCGGCTCTGATGCGATTGCCGCGCTTAATCTGGTTCTTCCTGCTTTCAGCTTGTTAAACGGAACAGGGCTGATGATCGGTATGGGTGCTGCTGCGCGATACTCGCTTTCCTCCGGCAGAGCTGACAGTGAGATTCACCGCACGATCTTCACCCAGGCACTTCAGCTTGCATTTGTAGCTATGCTGTTCTTTTTCAGCATCGGACTGTTTTTTGCAAGACCTCTTTGTGTCTTACTTGGAGCCGACGGAACTACATTGCCGCATGCAATTCCATATATCAGCATCCTGCTCATGTTTTCTCCTCTGTTTTTATGCAACAATCTGTTGAATTGTTTTGTCAGAAATGATGGAGAACCGCGGCTTTCAATGACTGCAATGCTCGTTGGAAGTCTGACAAATATTGTGCTGGATTACATTTTCATCTATCCTATGCAGCTTGGCATGACCGGAGCTGCACTGGCTACTGCAACTGCTCCACTGGTTGGGATGAGTATTCTGTCCATGCATTTCTGGAAAAAGAAAAATCAGTTTCATCTGGTAAAAACAAGGATACATCTAAAAACTGCTGTAGATATCTGTCGGCTTGGAGTTTCTTCTCTTGTAGCTGAATTATCTTCCGGCATCGTAATTCTTGTCTTCAACATGCTGACTCTGAAATTCAGCGGAACGACCGGACTTGCGGCATACAGTATCCTTGCTAATATCGCACTCGTACTTGTGGCAATCTTTACCGGAATCGGGCAGGGCATCCAGCCGATTGTCAGCAGCCACCCTGGTAAAAATGGAGTTCCTGTACGCCACCAGGTAAGACGCTATGCATTAAGCACTGCATTACTTATGGCTTTGATCGCTTATCTGGTTGTCTTTGTCTTTGCAGTTCCGATTGCTGACTTGTTTAATAAAGACAAGGATCCGTTGCTTACTTCAATGGCAGCAGAAGGCATGCGCATTTACTTTGTAAGCCTGTTCTTTTCAGGCATCAATATGGTGTCAGCCACTTATTTAAGTGCTTCCGACCAGCCGGTACCGGGATTCATCATCTCTATCCTGCGCGGCCTTGTACTGATCCTGCCGATTGCATTCCTGCTTGCCGCACTTTTGGGAATGACAGGTATCTGGCTCTGCCTTCCTGTTACCGAGGCAATCGTGTGTGTCGTGACCTTCTTCTTTCTGAGAAAATTTTAAGTAAAGTATTTGTAAAAGAAGAACTCTGTTGCGAATGTATTGATTCATACATCTCATAACAGAGTTCTTTTTTATCTTATTTTAAATATTTCGCTGTCTCAAGAATACGGTTTGCATTCTCAATTCTCTCCTGTGTCGGAGGATCGATTCCCTCTAACTTGTAATCATATCCAAGTTCTTTCCACTTGTATGCACCAAGTGTATGATATGGAAGAACTTCAACACGCTCTACATTATCCAGTGTCTCGATGAAATCATGAAGTCTCTCCAGGTACTCATCCTTGTCACTGCGCTCCGGAACGAGTACGTGACGGATCCAGATTGGTTTCTTGATATCAGACAGATAACGTGCAAACTCAAGAATATTCTTGTTGCTCTGTCCTGTGAGAATCTTATGCTGCTCATCATCAATGTGTTTGATGTCAAGCATCAGCATATCTGTGTATTTCAGCAGCTCCTGCAGTTTACCAAAGAATGGTTCTTCCTTTGTAAATACAGCTCCGCTTGTATCAATATTGGTATGAACTCCCTGTTCTTTCGCCTTCTTGAAAAGGTCAATCAGGAAATCCATCTGCATCAAAGGTTCTCCACCGCTGACTGTGATACCACCTTTGTCTTTCCAGTAGCTTTTATAGCGAAGTGCTGTTTTAAGCAGTTCGTCTGTTGTCTTCAGTTCGCCATCCTGCATCTTCCATGTATCCGGGTTGTGGCAGAACTGACAGCGCATTGGACATCCGCTTACAAAAATAATAAAGCGTACGCCAGGTCCGTCAACGGAACCGAAGCTTTCTGTTGAGTGAATATATCCTTTTACTTCTGACATGTTCTTCTCCTCCTAAATTTTATTGTAACTGTTCAGAGCCAACCTCCAAAATGCTACGCATTTTATAGCTGTTTTATGAAATTTTGCTTGGCTCTAAACAGTTACATTTTATTTTTAAAAAAGGACGCAGCATGGTGAAATGACTGCGTCCTGATGTAATATGCATAGGCTAAAGCCCTGAATTCCAGAGCATCGCCATGCTCACAGCTCGATTCCGCTTCGCTTCTTCTCGCTGTGGGGCTGCGCCCTATGAAACCAGCCAGTCAAAAGTCTCTTAGCAAGCAAGCTTGCACGAGTCTTTTACTGTCTGATTTCGCATGGCTTGGCTGTATTACATATGATCGTGGCAAGTTCTTGCGATAACGTCAAGCTGCTGCTCACGAGTAAGGTCGATAAACTTAACAGCGTATCCTGATACACGGATTGTGAAGTTAGCGTACTCAGGTTTCTCTGGGTGCTCCATAGCATCTTTCAGTTTGTCAACGCCAAATACGTTAACATTCAGATGATGTGCTCCCTGATCGAAGTATCCGTCAAGTACGTGAGCGAGGTTCTCTTTACGCTCTTCATCAGAATGTCCAAGTGCACCTGGGTTGATTGTCTGTGTATTAGAAATTCCGTCAAGTGCAAGCTCGTAAGGAAGCTTAGCAACAGAGTTAAGAGAAGCAAGAAGTCCACTCTGCTCTGCGCCGTAAGACGGGTTAGCTCCTGGTGAAAGTGGCTCTCCAGCCTTTCTTCCGTCCGGAAGAGATCCTGTAGCCTTACCGTATACAACGTTAGATGTAATTGTAAGGATAGATGTTGTCGGTACAGAATGTCTGTATGTGTGGCACTTGTTCAGTTTGTGCATGAATTTCTTCAGCAGCCATACAGCGATCTCGTCTGCACGGTCATCATCGTTACCATATTTCGGGAAGTCTCCTTCGATCTCGAAGTCTGTAGCAAGTCCATCTTCGTCACGAACAACTTTAACCTTAGCGTATTTAATAGCGCTTAAGGAGTCTACTACGTGTGAGAATCCAGCGATACCTGTTGCGAAAGAACGTTTAACGTCTGTGTCGATCAGGGACATCTGAGCTGCCTCATAGTAGTATTTATCATGCATGTAGTGGATCATGTTCAGTGTATCAACATACAGCTTGGACAGCCACTCCATCATTTCATCATATTTAGCAAGTACTTCATCGTAATCAAGGTACTCAGAAGTAATTGGCTGGTAAGCCGGTCCTACCTGTACTTTAGTCTTTTCATCAACACCACCGTTGATAGCGTAAAGAAGACACTTAGCAAGGTTTGCACGAGCTCCGAAGAACTGCATCTCTTTACCTGTCTCTGTAGCAGATACACAGCAGCAGATGCTGTAGTCATCTCCCCATACCGGACGCATAACATCATCGTTCTCGTACTGGATGGAGCTTGTTGTTACAGAAATCAGGGATGCGAACTTCTTAAAGTTCTCTGGCAGTCTTGAAGAATAAAGAACTGTCAGGTTTGGCTCTGGTGAAGGTCCCATGTTGTTCAGTGTGTGGAGGAAACGGTAGTCAGTCTTTGTTACCATAGAACGTCCGTCCTGTCCAAGTCCACCAACCTCAAGTGTAGCCCATGTCGGGTCTCCTGAGAACAGCTGGTTGTAAGATGGGATTCTTGCGAACTTAACCATACGGAATTTCATTACCATGTGGTCGATGATCTCCTGAGCTTCCTTCTCTGTAAGTGTTCCATTCTTAAGATCTCTGTCAATATAGATATCAAGGAATGTAGAGATACGTCCTACGGACATAGCTGCACCATTCTGTGTCTTGATTGCTGCAAGATATCCGAAGTACAGCCACTGAGCTGCTTCGTGAGCATTCTTAGCCGGCTGAGAAATATCGAATCCGTATGCTGCAGCCATCTCTTTCATCTCTTTCAGAGCTTTAATCTGATCTGCAAGTTCTTCACGAAGACGGAAATCCTCACCCTTCATGCCGTGTCTTGCGTAACGCTCGAAGTCATACTGTTTTCTCTCGATCAGGAAATCGATACCGTACAGTGCAACACGACGGTAGTCACCTACGATACGTCCACGTCCGTATGTATCCGGAAGTCCTGTGATGATCTTGTTATGACGAGCTTTTTTCATCTCTGGTGTATAAACATCGAATACACCCTGGTTATGTGTTTTATGATATTTTGTGAAGATCTCATGCAGTTTCTCGCTTGGCTGGTATCCGTATGTTGTACAAGCCTGCTCTGCCATCTTGATTCCACCGTAAGGCATGAATGCTCTCTTCAGTGGTTTGTCTGTCTGCAAACCAACAACCTGCTCAAGGTCTTTCATGCTCTCATCGATATATCCTGGGCCGTATGCTGTCAGACCGGAAACAACTTCTGTCTCCATATCGAGAACTCCGCCCTTAGCTCTTTCTTCTTTCTGAAGTTCCTGCAGTCTTCCCCATAATTTGTCTGTTGCTTCTGTCGGTCCCTCAAGGAATGCCTCATCACCTTCATATGGTGTGTAGTTCTCCTGGATGAAATCACGCACGTCTACAGAGTGTGTCCATTTTCTTCCCTTGAAGCCAGCCCA
>SKEO01000318.1_pt1 | contig 47487 bp, 39 predicted proteins | sample 4826801 | NCBI WGS metagenome assembly SKEO01 (sample SAMN11008807, study PRJNA524170) | human gut metagenome | biome: Human fecal sample; material: Feces; isolation source: fecal sample from pouch patient p3 | host: Homo sapiens | place: Israel: Tel-Aviv | collected 2016-02-25 | reverse complement strand
CCATATCACTGAGTTCGTAAAAATGTTCTCCTTCGATCTCTGACGGGAGATACTGCTGGTTTACATAATGATTCGGGTAATTATGGGCATATTTATATCCGATACCATGACCCAGGCTTTCGTGGCCACCATAATGAGCATCCTGCAGATGTACCGGCACAGTTGTCTTCTTCGCCTTCACGCAGCGCATGGCCTCCTGTATGGCATTCACCGCGGAATTGCTCTTGGGCGCACAGGCCATGTATGTTACTGCCTGCGAAAGAATGATCTGGGATTCCGGCATTCCCACACGTTCCACTGCCTGCGCTGCTGCCGTTGCCACACAGAGTGCCTGAGGATCCGCATTTCCGATATCTTCAGAGGCCAGGATCATGATCCTTCTTGCAATAAATTTCACATCTTCTCCTGCATAAAGCATTTTTGCCAGATAATAAACTGCCGCATCCGGGTCTGAGCCCCGCATACTCTTAATAAAGGCAGAAATAATATCGTAATGGTTATCTCCATTCTTGTCATAACGTACAACACGCTTCTGAATGCACTCAGAAGCCACCTCAAGGGTCAGATGGATCTTACCGTCCGAATCACGGGGTGTGGTGAGAATTCCCAGTTCTACGGCGTTTAAGGCGCTTCTGGCGTCTCCTCCTGCCATATCTGCCAGAAATTCCAGGGCATCCTTCTCGATCACCGCACCGTAGCTTCCCATTCCACGTTCCGGATCATTAACTGCACGCAGGATCAGTTCTTTTATTTCCGGTATTTCCAGTGCCTTCAGCTCAAAAATGATGGATCTTGAAAGAAGCGCTCCGTTTACCTCAAAATATGGATTCTCCGTTGTGGCTCCGATCAGAATGATGGTTCCGTCCTCCACAAAAGGAAGAAGATAATCCTGCTGGCCCTTGTTGAAACGGTGGATCTCATCGATGAACAAAATGGTCTTTTTTCCATACATGCCAAGATCATCTTGAGCCTGTTTTACAACTGTTTCCATATCTTTCTTGCCTGCTACGGTTGCATTGATCTGGGTAAAACTTGCGCTTGTGGTATTGGCAATGACTTTTGCCAGAGTGGTCTTTCCGGTTCCCGGAGGGCCGTAAAAGATAACAGATGTCAGCTTATCTGCCTTAATGGCACGATACAGCAATTTGTCTTTTCCAACGATGTGCTGCTGTCCGACCACCTCATCCAGCGTCCGGGGGCGCAGTCTGGATGCCAGAGGCGACTCCTGGTCCAGCGTTTTTGATTTTGCGTATTCAAATAAATCCATGGTTTTCACTCCTGTAATTTCTGTAAAAAACTGCCGCCAGTTCTCTCCTGGCAGCTGATCGATTCTTATTTTTATAATTTTACCTGTTTGCGCAAAAAAAAGCAATTGTTTCTGTCCAAGCAGCCATTCACGTCACCAGCAGTTCATCCGCAGTCACCAGGTCATACCCCGCTTCCGTAAGCATATCCGCGATCTCCAGAGCTGCCTCCACAGAAGTGGGAAAACTGTCATGCATCAGAATAATCGAGCCATCCTTCACTTCTCTTTTTACAATTTCTTCCACAGACTGAACGTTTTTTGATTTCCAGTCCAGGGTATCCACATCCCAGAATACCGGAAGCATGGTCACACAGAGTTCCAGATTTTTGGGCCAGGCTCCATAGGGCGGACGAAGATACAAAGGATATTCTCCTGTGATCTCATAGATCTCATTATTTGTCTTTAAGATCTGCTGGCAGGCCTGGTCACCGGGAAGCTTATCAAGCTGTACATGGTCGTAAGTGTGATTGCCGATGAGATGGCCGTCTTTTTGCATCTGTTTTACGATTTCTTCTTTTCCCTCGATATTTTTTCCCATAAGAAAAAATGTGGCATGAATTCCACGCTTATGCAGGCCATCCAGAAGCAAGGGTGTATATGTTGCATGGGGGCCATCGTCAAAGGTGAGTGCTGCCCTGGGACGGTCCTCATTGTCCTTCCTGTCAGACAAAGTTTCCGCCACCGGGTCTGCTGCTTTTTGTCCATATTTTTTCTGAACACTGCCAATATTTCCTGCTTTTTGTTCTGCCTCCTCATAACTCCTGTTTTCCCGCCCACTGCTTTTTCCCACATACTGCGCCTCCACCAGCCGGATCATCCCCTCACCGGCGATCATCCTGACCACCTGCATCCGAAACGCACGGTCTGAAATTTTTCCATATCCACTGAGTACGACCAGCAGTACTGCCACTGTCACTGCCCGGAAATATTTTTTTCGCTTATCCATATCTCCCGCCGGATCAAACATACTTTTCCACAATATATGAAAAAATCCCCGGGAAAAGACTTCTTACTGTTCTCTTCCCGGGGATATCCGCGCAGTCTGTTCTTTTATTTCTTCAGGATCTCAAGCGCGCTCTCGATCTCCTCAATGCATTTCTCATAGCCAAGGGTACCGTTGTCCAGGCACAGATTGTACTTTGTCATATCTGCCCAGTCAACGCCCATAAAGCGTTTCGACAGGTCTTCCTTGCGCTTGTCATCCTTATGCATGAACTTCTCAATATCCTTTGTGCTGCCGCTGAGCTTTTTGCTTGCCTCGCAGATACGGAAATCCCAGTCTCCGTAAACAAACACCCGAAGGACATTTGTATAATCCTTGAGGATCATGTTTGCACAGCGTCCGATGATCACACAGGATTCTGTCTCTGCCAGATGGCGGATCACCTTCGCCTGATAATTAAACAGGTTCTCATCAGACGTGAAGTCTTTGCTCTGGGGCGGAATCAGCTCTCCTTTATAGATGCCGGTCTTTGCAAAAAGCTTCTGTTTTGCGCTGACATTTTCATCTACGCGTCCGAAAAGCTCCTCATGAATGCCGCTCTCCTCAGATGCCATGCGGATGATATCCTTGTCATAGTAAGAAATCCCTAATTTCTTTGCAAGCTCCTCTCCGATGGTACGTCCGCCGCTTCCATACTGTCTTGCAATGGTAATTACGAAATTATCCATGTCTTTCCTCCTACTCTCCAAGATATGCCTTCTGAACAGCCTCATCGTTCAGAAGATCCTCGGCCTTTCCATCCATGGTGATGCTTCCTGTCTCAAGAACATACGCACGGTCCGCAATGGAAAGTGCTTTCTTTGCGTTCTGCTCAACAAGAAGTACGGTTGTGCCGCTCTCGCTTACCTCACGGATGATATCAAAGATCTCATTTACAAAGATCGGTGACAGACCCATGGACGGCTCATCCATCAGAATGATCCTTGGCTTACTCATCAGCGCACGACCCATGGCAAGCATCTGCTGCTCGCCACCGGAAAGTGTTCCGGCACGCTGTCCTTTACGTTCTTCCAGACGCGGGAATCTCTTGTATACACTGGTAAGGCTCTCTGCGATCTCCGCCTTGTCCTTTCTTGTATAAGCTCCAAGAAGAAGATTCTCATAAACGGACATATCCGCAAATACTCGTCTTCCTTCCGGAACGTGTGCCATACCCATCTCTACGATCTTATGGGCCGGTGTTCTTGTGAGGTCTTTTCCCTCAAACACAATGCTTCCGGACTTCGGAGAAAGAATTCCGGTAAGTGTCTGAAGTGTGGTTGTCTTTCCGGCACCGTTGGCACCGATCAGCGCAATAACCTCTCCCTGATTTACATGAAAAGAAATTCCCTTCAGAGCCTGGATCACACCATAGTAGACCTGGAGGTCCTTTACTTCCAACATTGCCATTATCTCGTTCCTCCTTATTCTCCCAGATATGCAGTAATAACTGTCGGGTCTTTCAGCACTGCGGATGTCTCACCCTGGATCAGCACCTGACCGAAGTTCAGAACTGTCAGTTCCTCACAGATACCACCGACCAGTTTCATGTCATGCTCGATCAGAAGGACTGTCATATCAAAATGCTCCCGCACAAAACGGATGGTATCCATCAGCTCCTGCGTCTCATTTGGGTTCATGCCGGCTGCCGGCTCATCCAGAAGAAGAAGCTTCGGATCTGTGGCAAGGGCTCTGGCGATCTCCAGCTTACGCTGTTTACCATAAGGCAGGTTGCCTGCCAGAGTGTCTGCTTCCTTATCCAGGTCAAAGACCTTCAGGATCTCCATGGCACGTTCGTTCATCTCTTTTTCTACCTTATAATATTTCGGCAGTCTTAAGATTCCGGTCAGTGTGGAGTATGGATGATGATTGTGAAGTCCTACTTTTACATTGTCAAGAACCGGCATATCCTTGAAAAGACGGATATTCTGGAAAGTTCTTGCGATTCCGGCCTTGTTGATCTCGATGGTGCTTTTTCCTGTAATGTCCTGGCCGTCCAGTTTAATGATTCCCTCTGTTGGCTTGTATACGCCTGTGAGAAGATTGAATACCGTTGTCTTACCGGCACCGTTCGGTCCGATCAGTCCATAGAGCTGTCCTTTCTCAATGGTCATGTTAAAGCCGTCAACAGCACGAAGACCGCCGAACTGGATAGACAGGTTATTTACTTCCAGCATTGCCATGATCAGGCCACCTCCTTTTTCGCTTTTTTGCCTTTGAATTTTTCTACCATACGTGCTCTCCAGTCTCTTGCTGCAGGTGCCCAGTTAAAGAGCATCATGATGATCAGCACGATGGCGTAGATCAGCATACGGTAGTTTGCGAATCCACGGAGAAGCTCAGGCAGTGCATAGAGGATAATTGTTGCAATGATAGATCCTCTGATATTTCCGATTCCTCCAAGCACTACATACACAAGTACCAGAATGGACATATTGTAATCGAATACAGAAACCTTAAGAAGAGAAAGGTTATGTGCATACAGCACACCTGCAACTCCTGCAAGGGCTGCAGAAATGGTAAATGCCAGCAGCTTATATCTGGTGATATTGATTCCTACAGACTCCGCTGCAATACGGTTGTCCCTGGTTGACATAATAGCACGTCCGCTTCTGGAGTTTACAAGGTTCTGTACAATAAACAATGTGAGAAGAAGCAGGATCACGCCGATCAGGAAAAAGTAATTCTTGATATCTTTATAAAGAGTTGCTGTTCCTGAAATACCAAGGGCACCTTTGAGGATCTGTTTTCCGCCCGGATCCATATGAAGACCGGCTGCACTGGTTGCAACGTGAAGTCCTTTGTCATCCACGCCAATGTAAAGTACATTGATCAGGTTCTTGATGATCTCACCAAAAGCCAGTGTAACAATAGCCAGGTAGTCACCGCGGAGACGAAGTACCGGGATACCGATGATCACACCGAACAGTGCTGCAACTGCCGCACCTACAAGGATTGCAAGGATAAAGCGAGGAACCTGCGGAATGGAGTCTGCAGCAACCTGTGAAAACAGGGCACTGGAAAAAGCTCCCACGCACATGAAGCCCGCATGTCCAAGGCTCAGCTCACCGGAAAAACCGACTACCAGGTTCAGGGAAACTGACGCAATGGTATAAACACAAAGTGGAACAAGAAGTCCCATCAGAAGTCTGGAAAGATTTCCAGTTGAAGAAAGCGCCTGTACGATCACAAAGAGTACAATGACGATTCCATAGTTGATCATGTTATTTTTTGTTGTTTTGTTTTTCATATTCTTCATATCGGCCACCTTACACTTTCTCCTGGATGTTCTTGCCGAACAGTCCGGTAGGTTTTACAAGAAGCACGACGATCAGGACTGCAAATACGATCGCATCTGCAACCTGGGAAGAAATATAAGCTTTTCCGAAAATCTCGATGATTCCCAGAAGGATGCCGCCGACCATAGCTCCCGGAATCGAACCGATTCCACCGAATACAGCAGCTACGAAAGCTTTGATACCAGGCATGGCTCCTGTGTACGGAGTCAGTGTCGGATAAGTCTGACAGAGCAGAAGGCCTGCGATCGCTGCAAGTCCGGAACCGATGGCAAATGTGAGGGAAATTGTCGCATTGACGTTAACTCCCATCAGCTGTGCAGCATCACGGTCCTCGGAAACAGCCTGCATGGCACGTCCGGGTTTTGTCTTTTTAACAAAGAGGGAAAGTCCCACCATGATAATGATACATGCAAGGATTGTGACAATGGTGATTCCCTTGATGGTGAGCTCGCCATCAAACAGTGTGATGGAGGGAACCTTGACAACCGCTACGAAACTCTTGGCATCTGCGCCAAAGATCAGAAGTGCCAGGTTCTGAAGCAGATAACTGACACCGATAGCCGTGATAAGAACGGCCAGGTTTGAGGAAGCTTTTCTAAGTGGACTGTAAGCTACCTTCTCAATGACAACACCAAGCAGTGTACAGATCACAACGGAAAGAATCACTGCAAGAATCGGTGACATACCGCCTCTTGTGATACAGGTAAGAATGATATAAGCTCCTACCATAATAACATCTCCGTGTGCGAAGTTCAGCATCTTGGCAATACCGTAAACCATGGTATATCCAAGCGCGATGATCGCATAGATACTGCCAAGACTGATGCCGTCTTTTAAATAAGATATAAAACTCATAACGCACCTCTTTTAATTGTTTATTGATAAGGGAAAAAGGGGACGATTTCCACTAAAGGCAACCGTCCCCTGACCCCTAACGTTAACAGAAATTACTTATTTCATCTCTACATAAGCACCGTCTTTGATCTCGAATGCTTTCGGCTCTTTATCACACTCGCCATCCTCGGTCCATTTTGCTTTTCCGGTAAGTCCGTCAAGCTCGATGTTTGCCATGGATGCGCTCATTGCTGCACTGATGTCTGCATTTTCCATATCTGGTGTGATCTTTGCATCGTCAGCTGCAAGCTGCATTGCGTAAAGTACATCATATGTATCTGCCGCAAACTGGTTCGGGATCTCACCGTTGTGAGCATCGCCGTATGCTTTTACGAAGTTCTGGCTCTTCTCATCTGTAGCTGTTGCGGAGAATGGTGTCAGAAGCATAACACCCTCTGCAAGGGATTTATCGAAGTTCTCTACATTGAGGATACCATCCATGCCATCTACACCAAAGAATTTAATGTCAAGCCCTGCCTCAGATGCCTGCTGAAGGATCAGCGCATTGTCGGAATAGTAGTTCGGAAGGAAAAGAAGCTCAGCGCCGCTCTTCTTGATCTTTGCAAGCTGTACAGAATAGTCTGTGTTGCTGTCTGTTGTGTAAGCCTCATCTGCAACTACTTCAAGTCCGTCATCAGCAGCTGCTGCAACGAATGCGTCATGTACACCGGAGTTGTAGTCAGCAGCGGAATCATAAAGTACTGCTACTTTCGTTGCAAGTTTGTGCTCGGAAATGTACTGAGCAGATTTGGTTCCCTGTGCCGGGTCTGTGAAGCACATACGGAACTCGTTTGTTCCTGCTGTGATACAGTCAAGTGCTGTTGCGGATGGTGTGAAGAGGAATGTATCCTCAGCTGCCTCAGCTCCTACTGCGATACAGGAACCGGATGTTACAGTTCCACAGAGCATCTGCATTCCTTTATCGATCAGGTCATTGTATGCGTTAACAGCCTTCTCCGGATCTCCCTGGTCATCACCTGCGTCAAGAATCTCTACTTTATATCCGTTGAATCCACCGTTCTCGTTGATCTCATCTGCAGCGATCTTTGCTGCGTTGTATACGTTAGTACCGTACTGTGCGTAATCACCTGTCATCGGTCCGATCACACCGATCTTAAATGTCTCATCATCTGCTGCAAAAACTGATGTAGGCATCATCATAGCTGCTGTCATAGCTGCTGCTGATGCAACGCCGATTACTTTCTTCCAATTCTTCATAATAATCTCTCCTCCTGCGCTTTGTCGCGTTACTAATGTTTAATGGTAAAATTATAGCATCGCATATTTTTTATTTCAAGGGTGAATTTGCCGATCCCCTGTTTTTCGTCTGATTGCACAACGCGGACACTTGTCCGCTGTACAGCTTGTGTCGTTTTTCAGCAAATTGTCTGAATTTTTTGTACAAAAGAAAAATCCAGGGAAAAATTCCCTGGACTTCTTCGTCTCTTAATACTTTACTTATGCGATTGCTTTCTTAGCGATCTCAGCAAGTGCTGTGAAGCCTGCTGCATCGTTAACTGCCATCTCTGCAAGCATCTTTCTGTTGATGTCGATGTTTGCAACTTTAAGGCCGTGCATCATTTTGCTGTAGGAAAGTCCGTTCATTCTTGCTGCTGCATTGATACGGGCGATCCAGAGCTGTCTGAACTGACGTTTCTTCTGTTTTCTTCCTGCATAGGAGCTTGTAAGTGCTCTCATTACAGACTGTTTTGCTACTCTATACTGTTTGGAACGGGCTCCTCTGTAGCCTTTTGCCAGTTTTAATGTACGGTTATGTCTTTTCTTTGCGTTTAATCCGCCTTTAATTCTTGCCATTTCTTAATTCTCCTCCTGCTCGTCTTCTCTATCTTATAAATATGGTAATGCTTTCTTCATGCTCTTTACGTTAGTAGAATCAACAACAGTAGATTTTCTCAGATTTCTCTTTCTCTTCTGAGATTTCTTTGTAAGGATATGGCTCTTGTAGGCTTTATTTCTTACTAATTTTCCTGTACCTGTTTTTTTAAAGCGCTTTGCTGCTGCTCTGCAAGTTTTAATTTTTGGCATTATGAATTCCTCCTTGATTTGGTACTTCTAAATTTTATATAACATCCCGTTCTGCCCGGCTGTTGCCGTGAAGACTGAGATATCTACCGTTTCTCAGTCAGAAACATTGTCATGCTTCTGCCTTCTACCTTCGGAGCCTTCTCTACAGTCGCTATATCGGACAGAAGATCTGCGAAGTCGTCAAGCACATGTTTGCTGCTGGACATATGTGCCATCTCTCTTCCGCGGAAACGAAGTGTAACCTTAACTCTGTCGCCCTTGCTAAGGAACTTTCTTGCTGCATTTACCTTCGTCTTTAAATCATTCGTATCAATGTTCGGGGAAAGACGCACTTCTTTGACATCGATGGTTTTCTGCTTTTTTCTGGCCTCTTTTTCTTTTCTTGCAAGCTCGTAACGGTATTTACCGTAATCAATGATCTTACATACTGGCGGCTTCGCCTGTGGGGCAATCTTTACAAGGTCAAGTCCTGCCTCCTGTGCTTTCGCCATCGCTTCTCTGGCGGACACGATTCCAAGCTGAGCTCCGTCCGGACCAATTAAGCGTACCTCTCTGTCTCAGATCTGTTCGTTAATCATTAAACCGCTAATTGTTGTACACCTCCATGAACATGATAGAATTAATTTTTTCTTTCTCAATACTGTGCCGGGATTTCTTCCTGCACAAAAAAAGCGCAGACAGATGTCCACACTTCAAAATTACACCTGCGGACTGATAGTCTCTCCGTTCGCAGTACTGTGCAATATTGACCTGAGTCGCTTATCTTCAGCGCTGAGGTGAGAGTGAACTCTGCTTTCTTTTCGCTACGTACTTTAAGAGAATACCATGGTATCTTCTGTTTGTCAACTGTTTTTTTATATTATTATGTATTTATTTGTGCGTATGAGTTTTTCTTTTTCCGGGCATACTATCCAACATCGGAATCCGATAAGACAGACTGTAACATGGACCATTGATCAGAGGTTCAAAGTCCGACAGCTGACGGTTTCCGGTAAAATCATATTTATCAGGAGGACACTTTTATGACAATCCTTAAATGTTCCGCACACAACTGCTACTATAACAAAGATTCTCTCTGTTCCAAAGGTGCCATTAATGTGGAAGGCGCAGATGCACGTTATGCAGATGATACCGCCTGTGAAAGTTTCCGCGATCAGAAAGAAGATTCTGCAACAAATGCTGCTGATTCCGGTTGTGGATGTGAAACCATTAACATCGACTGCAAAGCACACAACTGTACCTACAATGAGCACTGCAAATGTACCGCTGCTTCCATCAATGTATCCGGTGATAATGCACATCGCTGCTGTGATACAAAATGTGATACTTTCAGCTGTAAATGCTGATATTCTGAACTGAAAGCCAAAAAATCCGGCAGGATTCCAGATGGATCCTCTGCCGGATTTTATTATGTTCATTTATTATCTGTTCTTAAGAAAATCCGGAATCTGGATGTCCTTTTTCTGAACAGTGCTTGTCGGTGCCTTAGTACCAAACTGTGTGGAATTCATAGTTGGCAGACTGAAGCTCGGCATATTAAGATTCATGCTGCTTGCCGGTGACGGGCTTGTCTTCTTGGCTGCTCCGAATACAGAATTGGAAGCTCTGTTTCCAAATGGTGTATTCTGAAGGTTATTGTCTGTAAGACCTGTTGCAATAACTGTAATCCTTGCATAATCTGCAACAGAATCATCATACATGGCACCAAAGATAATATTCGCATCCTCACCTGTAAGTTCCTGAACATAACTTGCCGCATCGTTGGCATCCATAAGAGAAATATCTCCGGAAATATTGATGATCACATGCGTAGCGCCCTTAATGGTTGTCTCAAGAAGCGGAGAAGATACCGCCTGCTGTACAGCCTCCATAGCCTTGTCATCACCTCTTGCCTCACCGATACCGATGTGAGCGATTCCCTTGTCTGTCATAACAGTCTGTACGTCTGCAAAGTCAAGGTTGATCAGTGCCGGCAGATTGATCAGGTCTGTGATACCCTGTACTGCCTGCTGAAGAACCTCATCAGCCTTACGCAGTGCTTCCGGCATGGTTGTTCTTCTGTCAACGATCTCAAGTAACTTGTCATTCGGGATGACAATTAAAGTGTCAACTGCTTTCTTCAGATTCTCGATTCCCGCAAGTGCATTATTCATACGAGTCTTAGCTTCAAAACGGAAAGGCTTGGTAACAACACCGACAGTCAGGATACCCATTTCTTTCGCCGCACCGGCGATTACAGGAGCAGCTCCGGTTCCGGTTCCGCCACCCATACCACAGGTAACGAAAACCATGTCAGCTCCCTCAATGATCTTCTTAACTTCTTCAATGCTCTCCTCAGCTGCCTTCTGTCCAACTTCCGGCTGTGCACCGGCGCCAAGACCTTTCGTAATTTTCTCACCAATCTGAAGTACAGTCGGAGCTTTACACAGTGTCAGAGCCTGTTTATCGGTATTGACACCTACAAACTCAACTCCTCCAATGGCCTCTTCCACCATTCTGTTTACTGCATTATTACCTGCGCCGCCTACTCCAATTACAATAATCTTCGCAGAAGACTCAGCCTCATTCGTCATTATCTCTAACAATGTACTTCCTCCTTTATTTCTACCTGATATCCGATTCAGTGTAATAATCTATTCCAAGCTACATATACACATAGTTATATCATATATTTTTTTCGGTAATTAATCAACCACTAATTTTGTTTTTTTATACTTTTTTCACTAAATTTCGGCACTGTTTCTATTAACAGAAACATTTGCAAAACAATCTCTGGCAAAATGCCCAAATACTGGTATTTATATAAGAAAGGATTTTTTTATCTTCACTGGTAATCGGACGCATCACTGTAATCTCCGTCCTGATTTTCGTCATAATTATCAGATCCATCACCATAATCACTATTGTAATCCGTTTCTGTATCAGTATCCTCATCCATATTATCCGTACTTCCATCCGAAGTGTAATCTCCGTTTTCGGAATCCTCTGAATTCGTATTCTGAGAATCGGAACTTCCGGTATCTGCGCTTTCGGAATCCGCATTTCCAGAGTCTGCATTCGCAGAATCTGTCCCGTCTCCGTTACCTTCTTCTGATGCCAGATAATCCTCAAGTGTTCCTACATAATTACCGTCACGGTCATATTCGCTGGTTCCATCATAACCGCCATCCTCACGGTATCCACCTTTCCAGTTTCCCTTGGTAGCCATACTCTCTTCCGTAGGTGCTTCTCCGACATAATTACCGTTGGCGTCATACTCACCGCTTCCTGTGTAGTCACCTTCTTCGTCATATCCGCCGATCCATTTTTCCTTTGCATATTCCAGATCACTCTGAGGCTTCGGCCCTACATAATTGCCATTTTCGTCGTATTCGCCCTCGCCTGTGTAATTTCCTTCCTCATCATAACCGCCTGTCCAGGTTTCTTCGGAATTCTGATTCTCATCCTGTTCCTGCTCCAGTGTTATGGTCTTGGAATTATCATTTACATTTTCAGCGTGGAGAATTCCTTTTTTTCCGGAAATCAGCGGAAGAATGGCAAGTACCCTGGTCATTTTGTCTTCCAGATACTCGTCCTTTCCAAGCTTGACCGTAATATCTCCGTAAACCAGGCTGATCTGCCCGTCATCTCCGAATTCAATATGATCCGGAACCTTGTCATTTTTTGAAAAAATAGTAGACAGAGCCACCGCTGTGTTCATCACAGTCTCATCCTTAATAGGAAGCTTCTCATTGAGAATTACTTTTTTTACTTTAATTCCGTCAAAAAAAGGAATCTTCTCATTGCGTTCTGTGGAACCTTCCACAAAAACTCCATTTCTGTCAAAGTAAATGTAACTGTCCAGATAAGGAATACAGCCGACAATATCCTTCTCCTTCACACTGACACAAATGGTGTGACGGTTAAGTCTGGTCACTGTATAACCATCCACAAAAGGAACATCTTTTGTATTCTGTTTGGTGTAAAGAAGGGGTGCCAGAACAGAATTGGATGCCAGCGGCCCCCGAAGGACCATCTTCTTGATCTGTTTCTCAGAATAATGGCTACTTCCCATCACCTGTACTTCATCAACCTGATAATAAGTAAAAAAGAAAATAACACCTGCCAGCAGCAGAACCAGAATCATTCCGGCTGCTGCCAGCGAATTTTTTTTGGATTTTTTCATAAAGTTCCTCTGTCCTTTATCAGCAGACCGCCAAGCGCAGTCAAATCTTCACAGATATGTTCATAACCTCTTTCAATAAAGGAGCAGCCTCTGATCCTGGTAACCCCTTCTGCTGCAAGCGCCGCGATCACAAGTGCCGCACCTCCGCGGAGTTCCTCTGCTTCCACGATGCATCCCCGAAGTGGATAACCTCCGTGTACCACAGCCATTCCATCCCGGATCTCAATCTTCGCTCCCATATAACAGAGCCATGACGCCAGTTTATATCTGTCCTCAAAAATCTTCTCACGGATCCTGCTCACTCCCGGGATCGTGGCCAGCACAGCCATCGCCGGAGACTGCAGATCTGTAGGAAATCCCGGGTAAACATCTGTCTCCAGAAGTTCAAGAGGAAAACCTGCATTTTTTCCGTTGACTATTAGTTTACCACCTATCCGGTGACATTGTCCACCCATTTTCCGATATACTTCCAGGATTGCATGCATTTCATCGATCGGCGGATTTTCCAGAATGATCTCTCCTCTGGTGGCCGCCGCTGCCATAAGATAGGTTCCGGCAACAATACGGTCCGGGGGAATCGTCCCGCTGCCGGGATGCAGTTTCTTTACACCTTCGATACAGATACTTCCATTTTCCAGAATTTCAATCTTTGCCCCCATCCCTGTCAGATACTGACACAGCCAGGTAATTTCCGGTTCGCGGGCACATCCCGTAAAAACGGTTTTTCCCTCTGCAAGAACGGCTGCCAGAATTCCCTGTTCTGTGGCTCCCACGCTGCTTTTGGGAAAAATCACTTCCGCTCCTTTCAGTTTTCCACAGGTTGCCTGAATCTCATTCCCGTTTTCCACGATTCTGGCACCAAGCTTCTGTAAAACCTGTATATGAAGATCCACCGGACGTTTGCCAATGACACATCCGCCCGGATAACCGGTCCGTGCTTTCCCATTCCGTCCAAGCATTGCCCCCAGCAGAATCACAGAAGAACGCATTTTTCCGGAAAAATATTCCGGTATCACGGTACCGTCCGCATGACTGCAGTCCAGATAAAGGTCATGATCCTCCCACCAGGTTTCCGCGCCCAGCTCCCGGAGGATTTTTTCCATCAAAAATACATCTGTGATCTTCGGACACTCCCGCAGTACACTGGTCCCGGAGCTTAAAAGGGCCGCCGCCATAACCGGAAGTGCCGTATTTTTTGACCCCTGGATCCGCACAGTCCCATGCAGCGGCCTGCCTCCGGTTACGACGATCTCATCGATCTCATTCAAGTCTTCCACTCCTAAAAGGGCCTCTTACTTTTTATTCTATGTGATTCTTCCATGTCTGTGACTGCTGACACTTAAAGCCAGCCCCATCTCCCCCAGAAGAAAAACAACGGAAGTTCCGCCATAACTTACAAAGGGCAGCGTGATCCCGGTATTGGGAATCGTATTTGTTACAACCGCAACATTCAGGACTACCTGGATCGACATATGTGCCATGATTCCGGCGCATAGAAGTGTCCCCTTAAGATCCCGGCAGTTCAGTGCCAGCATACAAAGCCTCCAGATCAGAAGCCCAAACAGAAAAAGTACCAGAAAAGCCCCCAGAATTCCCGTCTCTTCACACACAATGGAAAAAATCATATCATTCTGGGCTTCCGGTACAAATCCCAGCTTCTGCAGACTGTTCCCGAAACCTTTGCCAAAAATCCCTCCGCTTCCTATGGCATACAGACCCTGTATGGTCTGAAATCCTTTTTCATATTTTTCCGGATCCCTCCAAATCGCCAGACGCTCCAGGCGGTAACTTTCCGCAGCAAGAAAAACCGCAATAAATCCAACTCCTGCACTTCCCAGAGCCAGAAACTGCAGATATCTGGGATTGGCCACAAAGATCAGCATCACACCGATTCCTAGAATGATCACCGCCGTACTTAAATTATTGGAACCTACCAGGCCAACTACCGGGAGCAGGGTCATCATCGTCCTGCACATAAACCAGAACCCCGTTGTCTTGCTTTTTGTCCGGCTGATCTGCCATACGAGAAAAAGGATTACCGCAACCTTGGAATACTCCGATGGCTGAAATGACAGCGGCCCAAGGTTCAGCCACCGCTTCGACCCGTTAATCTCCTGTCCGAAAAGCAGCACTGCCGTAGAGAGAAAAAGTGAAAGAATATATGCGCCCGGTGCCAGCTTCACAGGAATGCGGTAATCCACCCTTGATGCCAGATACATAACAAGCAGCCCCAGTGCCGTCGCAAAGAGCTGCTTCTTAAAATAATAGGCAGAGTCGTGAAAACGCACTCTGCCATTATATTCGCTTGCCGAAAAAAGCGCCCCCAGGCCAAACACAACAAGGATCAGAACCAGAACCCAGAGAACGGTATCAGTCTTTCCGGTCTGTTTCTGTTCTGCCTTCATGCTGTGGCCTCCACAGTGGTCTTTATTTCAGCTTATGTATGTATTTTTCGGATTATTACAGTGCTTTCACATATTCCTTGAACATGTCGCCACGCTGTTCGTAGTTATCAAACTGTCCCCAGCTTGCACAGGCCGGTGAAAGAAGAACCGCATCTCCTGGATTTGCTTTTTCCGCACAAATCTGAACTGCTTCTTTCAGATCCTCACAGAGGATGATGTCTGTAAATCCAAGACGTTCTGCCGCTGCTTTGATCTTTTCTTTTGTCTGGCCAATGAGAACAAGATAACGGACTTTTCCGTCGAAGGATTCTATCCACTCGTCATAGCTGGATTCCTTGTCATAGCCACCGCCGATCAGAAGAGTCGGACGGTTCATAGCCTGAATTCCCTTGATGGCTGCATCCGGGTTGGTTCCCTTGGAATCGTTGTAATAGGCAACGCCGTTCTTCTCTGTTACATACTCGATTCTGTGAGGAACTGCCACAAACTCGCATACGCTCTTGTGGATGCTTTCCACAGAAACTCCCGCATAATATGCCATGGCTGCTGCAGCCATTACATTCTCGTGATTATGACGGCCAAGGATCTTAAGTTCTCCTGTCTTTACGATCGGGATCTCTTCTTTTTCTGTTTTCAGAATGATCTGATCTCCGTCCAGATAGATACCCTGATCCAGTTTACGCAGGCTTGAAAAATATACCACCTTCGGAACGATGTTCTCACCGAATTTACGGAGGACTTCATCCTCATAATTCAGGACACATACATCTTCTGGTCCCTGATTCTTGGTAATCAGCTCTTTTACACGGATGTATTCTTCCATGGTATGATGACGGTTCAGATGATCTTCTGTAATGTTGAGGATCGCACTGACCTTCGGGCGGAACTGCTCGATAGTCTCCAGCTGGAAGCTGCTGATCTCCGCAACGGTTACAGAATCCTCACGCATCTCCAGTGATTTTGATGTATATGCAGTTCCGATATTTCCTACAACAAATACAGATTCACGGGCATCTCCCATAATCTTTCCAAGGAGAGCTGTTGTTGTTGTCTTGCCGTTGGTTCCTGTAATTGCAAGAAGCTCGCCCTTTCCTGTACGGTAGGCAAGTTCTACCTCACTCCATACCGGAAGGCCTTTTTCGTAGAAGCTCTTTACCAGCGGAAGATCTGTTGGAACTCCCGGGCTTAACACTACGAGATCAAGACTTTCCATCTCTCCTTCCGGAAAAGCACCGGCCCAGATCTCCGGGGTGTATGTTCCGTTTGTTTTATGTAAAACCGCTTCTTTATCAAGGTTTTCATTTCCGTCATAGATTATCGGCTGTGCTCCTACACTTCCAAGCAGATCAGCGGCACCAATGCCACTTTTTCCGGCTCCGAAAACGAGAACTTTTTTTCCTTTTAAATCCATTTTTCTGTTCCTCCTTATAATGCCAGGAGAGCGATCAGGCACATAATGGCAGTTACAACAGAGAACACTGCAACGACCCGTGTCTCGGACCACCCGCAAAGCTCAAAATGATGGTGGATAGGCGCCATCTTGAAAATTCTTTTTCCGTGTGTTGCCTTGAAATAGGATACCTGGATCATAACGGACAGTACCTCAATAAGGTAGATCAGTCCCACCAGGATAATAAACAGCGGCATCTGCATGGCATAAGCCACACCAGCCACAAAACCGCCCAGTGCCAGAGAACCGGTGTCTCCCATAAATACCTTGGCCGGATATACGTTAAAGAGAAGGAAGCCCATAAGGCTGCCCACAACCGCACAGGTAATCGGCTCCACACCACTGTTCATTCCAAGGGAAACAACAGTAAAGAATACTGCAACGATCAGGGTAACACTGGAAGCCAGTCCGTCAAGTCCGTCCGTAAAGTTTACTCCGTTTACTGTACCGATAACTGCAAAAAACAGCACCGGAACCGCAAACCATCCCAGATTCAGATAATGTCCGCTCCAGAACGGGATCTTCATGGTCAGGGATACGTTGGAATAATTTACAAGATAAAAAGCAAATACAGCTGTCACAACAATCTGCAGTGCCATTTTCTGCCATGGCAGAAGTCCGTCTGAACGTTTCAGGACTACTTTCAGATAATCATCCAGAAATCCGATCAGTCCAAATCCCAGGGTCAGGAAAAGTACCGGGATGATCATCGGATAATCTCTGATATAAAACAGTGATGTTACAGTTGTCGCAATGAGAAAGATCACTCCGCCCATGGTTGGGGTACCGTTCTTTTTCAGGTGGGACTGCACGCCCAGCTCTCTCTCTGTCTGTCCCATTTTAAGTCTTCTTAAAAAAGGGATAACAATCGGTCCTAATACAAGGCTGATCGCAAATGAGATCAGCACAGGGATCACAACATGAAACTCCATCCTCACACCTCTAATTCTTTCGTTTTTTTATACTTCTTCAACAGTATAAGGCTTTTCCTTTCATTAATCAACCCCATCTGCCTGGTTTTCCCCGGATGGAGTTTCCGTGACGGTCTTTTCAATTCCAAGATAGGGCAGCACATTTTCAAAGATGCTCCGTACTACCGGCGCGGCAATGATCCCTCCATAATACATACCCTTAGGATTATGGATAATGCAAAGAGCCAGGACTTTTGGGTCTTCTGCCGGTGCAAAACCCAGGAATGAAGAAATATATCGGCCGGAACCTCTGGGCAGAGTCTGAGAGGTAGCTGTTTTTCCCCCGATGGAGAAACCTTCGATCCCGGCGTTTTTCCCGGAACCTTCTGAAACTACCGTTTCCAGAATCGTCCGTACTGTCCGTGAAGTTTCTTTGGACACGATCCCCGTTTCCACCGGATATTCCAGTGTCTGCACTTCTGTTCCGTCTGCGCTTTCCACACTGATCCCAAAATGAGGAGTGATCCGGTTTCCGCCATTGATGATCGCACTGACCGTTGTTGCCAGCTGGATCGGCGTGATCTGAAACGACTGGCCAAAGGATACGGTGGCAAGTTCCACCTCTCCCATATTTTTCGGGTTATGCATGATCGTTCCAGCTTCTCCCGGAAGATCAATTCCTGTTTTTTTCAAAAGTCCGAACTGTTTAAAGTATTTATAATAATTATCTACTCCCAGCCGCAGTCCCACCTCAATAAACACCGGGTTGCAGGAGTTCTGTGCACCCTCTACAAAGTTCTGTGCACCATGTCCGGTTCTTTTTGCACAGTGAATCCTCCGGTCCTCCACCACTTTATACCCCGGGCAAAAAAAACGATCTTCGGTTGACACAACCCCTTCTTCCAGTCCCGCTGCCATGGTAATGATCTTGAAAGTAGATCCTGGTTCATAAGTATCGTTCAGACAGGGATTTCTCCACATCTGGTTCAGAAGATCCTGCTTCTTTTTTCCATCTGCTGCTGTTTCTTCTGTATTCAAAGTAAACGGATCATTCAGGTCAAATTCCGGAACATTGACACAGGCATAGATTTCCCCATTCCGAGGATTCATAAGAAGAATGGAGACCCGCTCCGCCTGTTTTTCCTCCATCACTTTCAGAGCCGCCTGCTGTACATATTTCTGGATGTTAACATCCAGACTGGTCCGCAGTGTATTTCCCGCCACTGGCTCCTTCCGCCGTTCTCCTGTCCCGTCGATCTCCACTCCACGTGCATCGGTAACTGTGAGAATTTTCCCGGGCTCACCTTTCAGGATCTCATCATATTTCACCTCAAGGCCAATGATCCCCTGGTTGTCACCCCCTGTAAATCCCAGCACTTTGGAAGCAAGGGAACCACAGGGATAATATCTTTTGTAATCTTCGTCCACTTTTACACCTGCAAGGGCATATTCACGAATCGCATCTCCGGTTGTTTTTTCCACATTTGTTCGAATTCTTTCAATAGAAGAAATTTTTTCTACTTTTTTCCGGATGATTTCTTCATCCATGGATAACTCTCTGGCAAGTACCTGAATCACTTTTTCCGGATCTTTAATCTGGCTGTGTATCACGGATACTGTACAGACTGTCCGGTTATCTGCCAGAATAGTTCCATTGATATCCAGAATTTTCCCCCTGGCCGCTTTGATATCACGTTCCCGTTCATGAAGATCATCTGCTTTTTTTGAATAATATTCAGACTGCGCTCCCATAAGGTACAGAAGCCTCCCCACAAGTCCCAGGAGAAGCACCGCACAGATCATAAAAACCACCCAGATTTTTTTCCTGTGGTAAACCATGGTCCGGATCATAAAAAAATCCCCCTCAGAGATTGTCATTGTAATATATGACGTTTCCCTGAGAGGGTATTCGAAATCTTATTCCAGGCCTGCCTCTTCATTTGTAAGGCCATCACTTTGCATATCATTGTTATCTTCTGTATCTTCGTCCTCAGAATCATCTTCCGGCGGGCTTGGAACGTTCTCATCGGAGATTGCTTCTTTCTGTCCGTCTGCGGCAGATCCTGTTGCGGAATCGCTGATTCCTTTAAAGATGTCCCACAGTTCTGTCGTCGGAACTTCACCGTCCTCAGCCTCATCCGGCTGTACATTCAGATATGGAAGCGCTTCGGAAAGAATTCCCTGGGCAATATACTGTGCATAAGTACTGCTTGCCTGATCCTCTACATTCGGCTCATCTACAACAACGTAAATCACAAGAGCCGGATCATCCACCGGCGCAAAGCCGATAAAAGATACCAGATATTTGCCATTGCCTCGCGGAAGCTTCTCGGCTGTACCGGTTTTACCACCGGAGCTGTAGCCCTGAACCTTGGAAGTACGGCTGGTACCGTGATCTACACTGGCTGCCATATAAGACCGGATATCCGCAGATATCTTCTCGGAAATGGTCTGTTTCATCAGGATCGGAGAAATCGTCTTCACAATTCCGCCGCTGCTGTCTTTGATCCTGGTTACCAGATGTGGCTGATAATAATATCCGCCGTTGATGACTGAACACATGGCGTTGATCTCCTGGATCATGGTCAGTGTATATCCCTGTCCAAAGGCGGAACATGCAAGCTCTGTCTCTCCCATGGTCTCGCTGGTATGGATTACACCGCTTCCCTCATTCGGAAGATCAATACCGGTTCTTGTTCCGAAATTAAAAGTACTCTGCGTTTTGAGGAAATTATCTTTTCCCATTTTCGCCGCGATCTGCATCATACCATCGTTGCAGGAATTGGCAATAACATCAGAAAGTGTTTCTGTTCCATGGGCATCGGGCCATACCGCACATTTAATAAATGTCGTAGCTCCTTCCGCACCAAAGGACTGTCCGCCATCGCAGACAAAATTATCTGTCTCGGAAATCGCTCCCATCTCAAGAGCAGAACTCATAACAATGGGCTTTACTACTGATCCCGGTTCGTATGCGTCTGTCACACAGAAATTACTCCACATTCCATTCAGGGCATCTACGGTTTCCTCATCGTTCATGGCCGCAATCTCACTCTCGGAATAAACGTTGGAAAGGTCTCTCGGATTATTCAGATCGTAACGGTCACCACCATCCATGGCCAGAATTTCTCCTGTTTTTGGATCTTCGATAATGACACCGACATTCTTGGCTCCCATTTTTTCTTCAAAAGTATTTACATACTTCTCCACAATCTGCTGAAGCCCCAGGTCAAGGGAAGTTTCTATGCTTTTTCCGTCGGTGGGCTCTATGATCGTCTGCTCCACATCAGAATTATTGTTGATGTATCCATACTGTCTTCCGTCAACACCGGTAAGCGTTGCATTGTAATAACCCTCCAGACCTGCATCTGCCACATCTCTGGAAAGTGTAAAACCAATGGTGTCACAGGCTGTTTCGTTGAACGGATAAGATCTTAAGTAATCCTCCTCAAACCATACTCCTGTGACCTTGGAACGCTCTTTCTTCTGAGCGGCGCTCAGCTCAATGTCATCCCCCGGATTCTCATAGCTCTCAAAGGCTTTCTTATCATCCATGGAGATCTGTTTCTTGACAATCTGATACTGACTGCTCTTTGTGCTGTCATCGTTGAGAAGCTTACGCATCTCCTCCTCATCCAGGCCAAGTACTTCCACAAGAGCCTTGATGGTCGGCTCCACGGAATCTTCATCCTTGTTAACTTCCAGACAGTCAAGAATCACATTATAAACTTTATTACTTGTTGCCAGAATATTTCCATTCCGGTCATAAATATCTCCCCTTTTGGCGGGGAGTGTCTGATTTTCATATTTCTGCTGTGCCTGACTCAGCACCTGTTTTCTGTATTTGCTTCCGCTTGTGGCATTAATATAGGTAATTCTTGCCACCAAACCAACTAAAGCCAACACCACTAAAGAAAATAGTACTGCCAGCTTTTTTTTCATATTCTTATTAATTTTTTTTACCGGCCTGCGCCTTCTTGTACTCAATCGATCACCTGCTCAAAAAACTGTACATCTGTTACTTGTGCGTATCCACATCCTGATACTGTCTTACATAGCTGTTACCCTCGGTAACATATGTCTGTATCTGATCCTCAGAAGGATATTTCATCCCAAGCTCGCCGATTGCTTTTTTCTTGATCGCGCTGATATCAACATCAGAAGTAACCTGACTGTAATATGCATCGTTATCTTCCTTCAGCTGGGCAAGCTCAGATTCCAGATTTGCAACATTTTTCATACTCGCCGTGATTTCTGATTTTACCTGCAGATAATTGATGCAGGTAAATAATACCGCAATGGAAACCGCAGTGAGAAACAGAACGAAGCCTTTATTCATAGCCATCGCTTTTTCTCTGTTCCGCTGTATCTTCCTGTTCGCCGCCTGCTTCGCAGGTGTTACCGGAACTGCGGATTTCTGATTTCTCTCCCGGGCCAGCCGACGCCTTTCCTGTACATCGGGCAGATCAGTTCTGCGAGGAACTTCCTGTAACCTTTTTACCGCATTTCCCTGAACATACATTTCTCTGCTGTTCCTGACGGTATTCCGATTTCTTCTGGCTGTAGTCCCTCTTCCTGTCTTCGCCATTTGCCTACCTTCCATCTTTAAAAACTCATTTACAGCTTTCGTTCAAAAATACGAAGCTTCGCACTTTTTGATCTCGGATTCTCCTCCATCTCCTGTTCACTAGGAAGGATCGGTTTCCTTGTGATCACTTTACCTTTTGATTTCTTTCCGCATACACAAACCGGAAAATCCGGCGGACAGGTACATGGATTTTCATTTTTGCGGAAAATCGTTTTTACGATCCTGTCTTCCAGAGAATGGAATGTGATGATACAGATCCTTCCTCCGTCATCCAGAAGATCGATCATTCCGTCCAGAGAATCACGGAGCACATCAAGCTCTCTGTTCAGCTCAATGCGTATCGCCTGAAAAGTCCTCTTGGCCGGATGTCCTCCTGTAGCCTGTACTTTCATGGGGATGGCTCCCCTTATGATTTCTGTCAGTTCCCCGGTTGTCTGAATCGGTGCCTGCGCTCTGGCAGCCACGATATGTTTCGCTATATTCTTGGCGAATTTATCTTCGCCGTAATCGCGGATAATACGATAAAGTTCCCGTTCTTCATAGCCGTTGACAATATCTCCGGCTGTACGGCTCTGCCTTCTGTCCATTCGCATGTCCAGAGGAGAATCATACCGATAGGAAAAACCTCTCTCTTCGTTATCCAGCTGATAAGATGACACTCCTAAATCCAGCAGGATCCCGTCCACTTTCTCAATGCCACGGGATCTTAACTCATCTGCCATGTAACAATAATTGCTGCGAATGATTGTCACCTGATTAAAGGCTGACAGCCGTTCACTCGCAGCAATTATCGCATCCTGGTCTTGATCTATGCCAATAAATCTCCCCTTGGCAGAAAGTTTCTTACACACCTCTGTGGCGTGTCCCGCTCCTCCTAAAGTGCCATCCACATAGATTCCATCCGGCTTTACCCTTAAGCCTTCAATGGTCTCATCGAGTAATACAGATTTATGCTTAAATTCCATATCCGTCTCCTGTGGGATTTCTACCTGCGCTATGCTCAAATGACGATTCCAATGTTCTGCATGCTCTCCGCAATGCTGTCCATGTCATCATAATTGCAATTCTCGCTCCACTTCTCCTTGCTCCATACCTCAATCCGGTTCAGATTACCCGTAAGCACCACATCCTTCTCCAGACCAGCGAATTGGCGCAGCGTCTGCGGCACCAGAATTCTCCCCTGCTTATCCAGTTGGCATGTCGTAGCTCCGGCTACAAAGAAACGTGAAAAGGTTCTTGCGTCTTTATTTGTAAGTGGTAATGCTCGGAGTTTCTCTTCAAAGGCAGCCCATTCATCCATCGGATAAATGGAAAGGCAACCATCGAGCCCTCTGGTCAGTACGAACTCTTCCCCTAAGAGTTCCCTGAACCTGGATGGGATGATCAGACGCCCCTTCGCATCGATCGTATGATTATACTCGCCCATGAACATGAAACCCACCTACTCTCGTGAAACACGATTCTCCCCTTCGTGTTTCCAGGGTGCAAATGGTGTGTTCTGCCACTCAGCCCCATTCGCTACCACTATTCACCACTTTCTACCACTTATGTAATCATTCTAAACTATTTACCATGAAAAAACAAGTGCATATCCAAGTTTTTTTTCTTTTCATGAAATATCCACAGGTTTTTTTTCAGCATGTATATTTTCTGTGCATTATTATGAAATAAAAAAGCTTCCGGATGGTTTCCGGAAGCTTTTTTTCAGCCTTTATGTTCTGTTTTTTTATGACATTTAAAGTCCTTTGAATACAAAAGAAAATTCCATTTTTTTATCGGTGTCAAGAAGATATTCCGGGTGGGTATAGGAACCCCAGCTGTCATCTCCTCCCACACCCATCTGTGCCTTTGCGGCACGGACAACAGTATAATGGATTTCCGGAAGTTCATATGGATGCATGGCATTTTCCATTTCATGAGGGGTATATGGAAGTGCGGAGAACATCATCGGGCCGTTTTTCTCATCCATCTCAAAGAGCATTCCCCTGCCCTTTCTGTCTGTGATCTTTGCCCAGCGTACGCCTTCTTTGCTGCCACATTCCTGCGGTACCAGATAACGTGCCAGATTGTCTGTCACCATATTCTCATAGATGCCAAGTTTTGCGCCATGTTTGCGGTCTGCATAAGTTTCCGCAGGTCCAAGTCCATACCACTTGACATGGTCATAATCTGCATTGAATTTAAAGAGTACACCAAACTCCGGCATATCCCCCAGTTCTTTTACCGGATCATAGGTCAGGGTAGTTTTTACCCTTCCATCTCCGAATACTTCGTAGGCAAGGCGGCACTCGCTGACCGGTGTCGTCGGCATGATGTAAGTAAAGGCAACCTCCACACTGTTATCATGGACAGTTGTCTCCGGGGCGTTGGACGGACCATACATTCCCCTGCGGAACTCTTTGTGGCTTGCGTACATGCTGGCAATCTTCCACTGTGCGTAACGCATCGGCATCTGATTTCCACAGTCATTATCTGTAGGTGCTCTCCAGAAATTCGGCTTCGGAATTGCCTCGATCATTTCTCTTCCTGCATATTTATACGAAACCAGCCCACCATTGAGAACGGAGAACATCACCTCAAAATTCTCTCCGCGAACGCCGATGTTGTGAAGGCTTCTCACGATCTCCACACCGGAAACCGGAGCTTTCTCCTCTCCTTCTACCTTGTAAACATACTGTCCAAATGCAACCTCATGTCCTGCCTCTGCCCAGAGTGTTTTTTCTCTGAGAAGGAAGGATACGGTCACTGTATATTCGCCCGCTCTCTGCTGTTTTCCAAAAGGAAGGGCGTATGTTTTTTCGCTTAACGGCTCTACGGATGTCTCCAGTGTCTCTGTACAAAGGACATGTCCATTCTTTGCAAGAGTCACTTCACAGCGGAACGTATCGGTATTTACAAACAGGTTTTTGTTGATAACTTTTACAGCATTTTCTGTTACCTCCGCAGTGATATTCTGGTAATTGAATTTGACCTCCTGCATCTTCGGAGACGGAGTTCTGTCACCGCCATATGCAATACCGTTTCCACTGAAATTATAATCCGTCGGACGCTCACCGAAATCACCGCCGTATGCCTGGAATTCTTTTCCGTAGCGGTCTTTTTTATAAATGGACTGGTCAATGTAATCCCAGATGAAACCACCCTGATATTTCGGTTCTGTGTCAGTAAGATCTGTATATTTATGCATTGCGCCACAGGAATTTCCCATTGCATGAGTGTACTCGCAGCAGATAAACGGCTTGCTGTCATCTTTTGCTAGGAATTCCTTAATTGCTTCTACAGACGGATACATCTGGCTTTCCATATCGCTGGTTGCATTATAGCTTCTGTCATGGAAAAGGCCTTCATAATGCACAAGTCTTGTAGGATCATTCTTACGATAAAATTCGGACATCTCAAAGATATCTTTTCCACCAAAGGACTCATTTCCACATGACCAGATCAGGATTGCCGGGTGATTTTTGTCACGCTGGTACATGGAATTTACACGATCCAGCATCATACCAAGCCATTCCGGTTTGTTATGAGGAACAATATCTGTGTAGTCTCCTGTAAGTTCTGCCACATCCCAGGAACCATGAGATTCCAGATTGTTTTCCGCGATCATATAAAGGCCGTACTCATCACAGAGGCGGTAGATCGGAGAAGCATCCGGATAATGGCAGGTACGGATGGCATTGATATTATTCTGCTTCATAGTCACAATATCCTGGATCAGTTCCTCCCGGGATACGTGTCTTCCCGTGACGGAGCTGAATTCATGACGGTTTACTCCCTTAAACACAATACGTTTGCCGTTGAGGGTCATAATACCGTCTTTCATCTCAAAGCGGCGGAAACCGACTTTTTCAGGAATGATCTCCTGGAGCATTCCGTTCTCATCATACACTTCCATGTCAAGATCATAGAGATTCGGTTCTTCCGCACTCCAGAGCAGAGGGTTTAAAATTTCCCATGTACAGGTATCTTCACCGTCCAGAGCTTTTTCATCCTGCAAAAGGATCTCGCCTTTTCTGGAAAGTATAAGTTTCAGTTTTCCTTTTCCCCAGGTTTTTGTCACGATCTCAAGACTTGCTTTTTTAAGGGTCTCATCCGGGATCGCACGGATCTTAAGATCATAGACATGAACCTCCGGCACGGTATAAAGATAAACATCTCTGTAAATTCCGGAAAAGCGGAAAAAGTCCTGGTCTTCGCACCAGCTGCTGGCTGTCCATTTGAATACCTGGGCTGCCAGTTTGTTCTCGCCCTCTTTCAGATACTCTGTAAGCTCAAATTCTGAAGGGGTAAAAGAATCTTCACTGTATCCCACAAAAGTTCCGTTGAGCCACAAAGCTAGTCCGCTTTCTGCTCCCTGGAAAGAGATAAATACTCTTTTTCCTTTCATGTTTTCCGGCACATGGAAATATTTCACATAGCTTCCCACCGGGTTAAAACGCTCCGGGATCTGTCCCGGGTGAAGTTCCTCGTGACCTTCCCATGGATACTGGACATTGGCATACTGTGGTACATCATATCCTTCCATCTGGATATGCGCCGGTACATAAATATCTTCCCAGTCCTTGCAGGAATATGCGTCCTCCTCAAATCCTGCAACTGTACTTGCATAATTTCTTGCATAGTGGAATTTCCAGAGTCCGTTGAGGCTGTGGCGATAGGAAGTTTCCTCATCTTCCCGTTCTTCCTCACTGCGATAATACATGTGGTCCGAATGCGCTTCCATTCTTCCGTCACAGAAATACTGTGGATCTTTCACCAGAGAATAATCAAATTTTTTCATGTTTTCCTCCTGTCCGGCTTTTGTATTCCGGTAAATATTGACTGAATTTCCTGAAATACTGTGTTTTACAGTTGTATTTTCGTTACTTCATTTCTGTCTGTACATTATTATAGTATAAACTTAAAGATTATGGTATAATATGTTTCACCAAAATATATAACATTTAGAAACAGGTGAAGAATATGTCTATTTATTTCAGAAACACTCCCGTCAGTGCTCCGTTTATGTTTGAATCTCTTGGGAATCACTGGAACCAGGATAACATATCACGCCCGGATGGCTATCCCTACTACCATTATCTCCAGACGGAAAAAGGTACCGGACGTATCGAAGTCCGCGGGAAACAATATACCCTGGGTGCAAACGAGGGGATTCTCATCGCACCATCGGTTCCCCACTCCTATCACCGGGAATCCACCTCATGGATTACCATGTTTGCCACATTTACCGGGACTCTCGCAGGCAGTATCCCTTCTATGACAGACAATCAGGAAGTGATCCTCACCCCGAAAGAGCAGGGCTTAAATATCCGTAAACTGATCTCCTATTCCCTTCGAAAATACCACCAGCCGACACCGAATATGAAATCGCTTTCCTCGGACTGTTACAATCTTCTTATGAATTTCATGGACTGCGCTGCCTCTCCCAAAATCCAGGATAATCCGCTTTATCAGAGATATGTGCTCCCTGTAATAAAAGAAATCGAAACCAGTTACCAGAATGACATCACAGCCGCCGAGCTGAGCCAGAGTGTTTTTGTTTCTCCTCAGTATCTCTCCCGTCTGTTTCAGCGCTTCCTTGGCTGCTCTGTTTATGAGTATGTTACAATGTACCGTATCAGCCGCGCCAGAGAGCTCCTTCTGTCCAAACCGGATATGAAGATCCAGGATGTTGCCGGTGCTTCCGGTTTCTCCGATGCCAGTCATTTTATTGCCATGTTCCGTAAGATCACCGGGACCACCCCTCTGGATTTTCGTAAAATGTACTGATATTGCCATGGCACACACCTGCCCGGAAGTTCTTTTGTATTATATAAAAAAGCACTGTCCTGCAGGATATGTCTTTCTGACTTTTCCTGCCGGACAGTGCTTTCTTATGTTCTGAAATCGTTTCAGTTCTGATAGTATAATTCCAGAATGCGGTCAACTCTCTGACTGGCTTCCAGATTCTTCAGAAGGTCGCTCCGGGACTGGATCTGGTTGTCCAGTTTCTTCCGTTCCTCCTGCAGCTGCTGAAGAAGTGCTGCTCTGCGGAGGTTCTTCTCCTTCTGACGTATTTTCTCCTGACTCATATTTTTCTCCCTGTACAGTTTCTGTTTCCAGATTCTCCATTGCCTGTTCTCTTTGTTCTGCGGCTTCTTTTTCTGCCTGGTAATCTTTTTCGATTCTTCTCTTTCGTACCCGGGCACGCTTCCTCGCCATTACAAGCTTCACCGTAACGATCACTGTACATAAGACAAAAAGCACACCTGAAATCACTAAGGAAACATCAATTTCTGTTCCCGGAAAATATACCTTATCTGTGCGGAACCACTGGATCACAGCTCTCCCCAGACCATATCCCGCCAGATATCTCAAAAAAATCTCTCCCTGAAATACCCTTTTTCGAAGATGCATCATAAGCATCAGAAATACAAGCAGACACCAGAGACTCTCATATAAAAACAGTGGCTGCGCTATGATCCAGGATAATCCGTCTGCGGTCTGAAGATTTTCGCGCATCGCGGTAGTTACCTCTCCTGCTCTTACCGCAGTCAGCGGAATCTGCATGGAAAAAATATTATCTGCATATTCTCCGAACGATTCTCTGTTAAAGAAACTTCCCCACTTTCCTATTATCTGCCCGATAAGGATTCCCATACAGGCAAGATCTGCCATTTTCCAGAATGACTTTTTGCGGAGCCGGCAGTAAACCGCGCCGCTCAGGACTCCGCCCAGAAGGCCACCATAAAAAAGCATTCCACCGGATCGTACATTCAGGATCTGCCCCGGATCATTTTTGTACAGACTCCACGAAAAAGCCGCATACAAAAGCCTTGCACCGATCACGCCTGCGATCAGCGTTATGATAGTCAGATCCAGATATCCATCCGGATCCTCATGATTTCTTCTGGCTTCCAGCACCACAAAAAAGATTCCGAGGAGCATTCCGACCGCGATCAGAACACCATAGATCGTAATCTCAAATCCAAAAATCTCAAATGATTTCGGAACATAGTCCAAAACCAGTTTCAGGCCGGGAAAACGAATTGACATATCCATAAAATCACCTGTTATATATTCTTGATACCGATTTTTCTCTGCCCGTTAATTACTGACTGCTGATGATCAAACATTAAATCGGAATAAGATCACATCTCCATCCTGTACAACGTAATCTTTTCCTTCCATACGGACAAGGCCTTTCTCTCTGGCACCTGCATAGGAACCACAGTCCAGAAGATCCTGGTAATTTACAACCTCTGCCTTGATAAATCCGCGTTCGAAATCTGTATGGATCTTACCTGCTGCCTGAGGTGCCTTGGTTCCGATCTTGATCGTCCATGCTCTTGTCTCATCTTCTCCTGCTGTCAGGAAACTCATAAGTCCGAGAAGATGATAGCTTGCACGTACCAGTTTCTCAAGTCCTGACTCAGTAAGTCCCAGATCCTCAAGGAACATCTTTCTCTCATCCTCGTCCAGCTCGGAAATCTCTTCCTCGATCTGTGCGCAGATCACAAATACCTCGCTGTTCTGTTTGGATGCATACTCACGCACAGCCTGTACATGTGCATTATTTGCTCCATCATCCGCAATATCATCTTCTGCAACGTTGGCTGCATAGATCACCGGTTTCGCTGTAAGAAGGTTATAGGTTGCAAGCCATGCATCCTCATCTTCATTCTCTGTCTCAAGAGTGATGGCAAGCTGTCCGTCCTCCAGATGAGCCTTTACTTTTTCGAGGAATGTAAGCTCTTTGGCAGCCTCTTTGTCCATACGTGCTGTCTTGGTAACCTTGGCAATTCTTCTCTCAAGGATCTCAAGATCTGAGAAAACGAGCTCCAGATTGATCGTTTCAATGTCACGGAGCGGATCAATATTTCCATCTACATGGACAACATTGGAATCTTCAAAGCAGCGTACTACATGAACAATAGCATCTACCTCACGGATGTTTGCAAGGAACTGGTTTCCGAGTCCCTCTCCCTTGGATGCACCTTTTACAAGTCCCGCGATGTCAACGAATTCGATCACTGCAGGTGTTACTTTCTTTGATTTGTAAAAATCTCCCAGAAGATTCAGTCTTTCATCCGGTACCGTTACAACACCCACATTCGGGTCAATAGTACAGAACGGATAGTTGGCTGACTCTGCTCCGGCCTTGGTCAGTGAATTAAAAAGTGTACTTTTTCCTACATTCGGAAGTCCCACGATTCCCAGTTTCATTTCTCTATATTCCTCCTATGAATAACTTGATCTTACAGTATTTCACACGTAAAAAGAGCCTCAATACGGATGAATTATACCACACCGAAGCTCTTTTGTACACCTTATCTGTATCTTTGATATACCAGTGGATCCCACATAATATCACTGTTTACAAAGTGACCGACAGTCACATGATCACATAAATCTGACACCTATATTTCCGCTTGCTGTTTCTACGATCGTCTTTTCCAGAGTCGTGATCATCATTCCAAACAGCAGCGTCATCAGAAGACGTGCAAAAAATTCGTTCAGGATCAGGCTCAGGCCTACTTCCATGATCAGAGCTCCCAACACGATCCCGATCAGTGACGAGATCAGGATCATTCCCAGGTTCGCTGTATTGTCCACTGCCAAAAGCTTGATCCCCAGGAAACCGGCACCAAGAATGATCAGGAAAACAATACGCATCAGCGCATATGCCCAGTTATAATTCGTTCTCGCACGGGCAGAAAGAAGGTTTCTGCTGGTATCTGTTACACGCACCGCAGATGCCATTGCCGTTGCAAGCTCGTCTACATTATCTGTTCTCACACTGATTCCGCCTGTTTTTCCGGAAATATCATTCAGCATATTCTCATCAACGCTTCCCAGTCCAACTGTGCTGACGCTTACTTTTTTGCTGTTATATTTCTTCAGGATCTTATTTAACCGGAAGTCAAAGAAACCATTATCCGTTGCATATCCATCTGTCAGAAGGATCACCTGTGTTCCCTCATCGTAGGGCAATGCTCCGGATTCCATGTCATCCATGATCTTCCCCAGCACACCTACAATAGGGGTTCCTCCATTTGGTTCTGTGGTAAAGTCTTCGATTCCTGCGGAAACCGGCATCATTTCACGAATGCAGCGGATATCCTCTGAAAATGTATATACCGCAAATTCCACATCCTCATCACGGTTACTTAAAAGCTGTTTGATCGCGGCCACTCGTTCCTGATTGGGATCATTGTCCTGCATGGAACCGGAATTATCGATCGCAAAAACATAATTATCCGCTACTGTCCTCACAGAACTGAAATCCAGCTCATAAATAAATTCAAACAGGATTCCAAGTATTAACAGCAAAAGGACACAGCCACCGACAAGCAGGATCTTATTCGATGTGATCTCCAGATCAGAAATCTTCGCCACAACAAAAAGTCCAATGGACAAAAGCAGTCCGAACAAAGCAAAGTAAACTCCCATAAATACCACAGAATTCACTCCTGTGATCAGCGTTCTGTAAATAACCTCTCCAAGCAGGAAAAAGATCACAGAAACAATAAGTGAGACGATCAGAAACAATTTCGAAAAGCGTGTACGTTTCCTGGTATTCATCGGTGACATTCCATTGTATCCAAACTGTCCATTGTATTTCCCGGAGCCACCGCCAAATGGTGTTCCTCCGGCATTTCCCATTCCACCTCCGAATGAGCCGCCTCCAAAACCTCCGGAGCCACCGCCGAACGGTGCTCCCCCGGCATTTCCCATTCCGCCTCCAAACGGTGTTCCTCCGGCATTTCCATAAGGACTTCCCTGTCCGGATGACTGTGGATTAAAGGGGTTCTGATTTCCCGTCTGTCTGTTCTTTCCAGTTTTCATACTCTTCCTTCTTCCCTGACAGTTTTTTTACATCTTACCACCCACAAACTCTGTCTGCAACCAATTACTGTCAACTTTTCCGGATCTTTGGTGGTTTTTCTGACAAGTCCTTTTTTGTGGATGAATTCCCGGTCTGTGTTAATCTCTGGACATGATCATAAGCAGTGATCCTCTGTCATATGTAACTTCCGCTGTTTCCGCAGCAATCTCATTGCTGACGGTAAGGCCGCTGTCAGCAACAGTCAGATCATATCCATCCAGAGGATATTTGAAACCTTTCAGAGTCAGCCCGGATACATCCCCTCCAACTGTAAAGAAAGAAACATATTTTCCAAACTGTTCTTCTTTTTTCAAAACTGTTCCACTGTCGACCAGGGTAATGTAATTCCACTGATCTGCAAGTGCGATATGAACTCCTTTTTCTCTTCCCATAGAAAGCAGTCCGAGATTGGCGAGCACATGATCCAGCCTTGTTCCGGTTGCCCCAAAGATCAGTATTTCTCTGCTTCCTTCACTGATCATGTGATTGACTGCTGACTGTGTATCTGAATCATCTTTTTCCGGTTTCAGCCTGATGATCTTAAGTCCATTCAGACTTTCCATGTATTTTTTTCCTTCTTCTGAAAGGCTGTCAAAATCCCCTACTGCAAGATCCGGAATAAATTCCCGGTTCCTCATGAACCATTCCATTCCACTGTCTGCCGCAACAAGGGCAAGGCTTTCTCTTCCGCCTTCTTTTATTCTTTTTTTTAAAAAATCGAGGGCAAAACCATTCTGGATATTGCCCCCGCTGATTATTACTGTATCGATCATTTTCAGTCCAGCTTTTCTTTAATATCGTGAATCCTGCCTGTGATATGTCGCACATTTGCGGCTACATCGCCTTTAAATACCCAGGATCCTGCAACCATGAAGTTGGCACCGGCACGCATAACTGTCTCCAGTGTATCATCATTGATGCCGCCGTCTACCTGAATATCAACATCAAGATCTTCCTCATCAATAAGCTCACGAAGCTCCTGGATCTTCTCTGTGCACTCATCCATGTACTTCTGTCCGCCAAATCCAGGCTGAACAGTCATCACCAGAACCATATCCACGTCTTCGAGAAGATGACTGATGTCATTGACCGGTGTGGATGGTTTAATAGAAACAGCCGCTTTTACACCGGCAGCTTTGATCTGCTCCAGTGTGCGCTCCAGATCCTCACATGCCTCTGCATGTACGGTAATGGAATCTGCTCCACACTCCACAAAATCGCGAATATATCTTTCCGGTTCTGTTACCATCAAATGTACGTCGAAAAACATGTTGGATTCTTTCCGGATCGACTTGATCACCGGCATTCCAAAAGAAATGCTCGGGACAAAATCTCCATCCATAACATCAATATGCAGATATTCTACGCCTTCTTTTTCCAGAATCTTAATCTGTTCTCCCAGTCGGTTAAAATCTGCGGATAAAATCGACGGGCACAATCGGTATTCCATGACTCAGTATCTCCTTTTCTCTTTTAATTCCTGATGCAGCTCCAGATAATCCTCATACCGGAGTCTGCTGATCTCATTGTTCTCAAGGGCTTCCTTAACGGCACAGCCCGGTTCGTGTATATGACGACAGCCCTGGAAACGGCACTGTCCTTCATATTTTCGGAACTCAGGAAAATAATCCTTCAGTTCCTGTTCCTCCATATTTTCAATATATAAGGAGGAAAATCCCGGTGTATCCACAAGAAAAGTATCCTGTGAAACCGGTATGATCTGTGCGTGGCGTGTGGTATGTTTTCCGCGTTTCAGTTTGCGGCTGATCTCGCCGGTCTCCATCTCCACTTCTTCCTGAAGAGAATTGGTAAGAGAAGACTTTCCAACTCCCGAAGGGCCTGCTACAACTGTCGTCTTGCCTTTCAGCACGGCTTCTATCTCGCCAAGCCCCTCTCCCTTCAGTGCGCTTGATAATATTACCTGATAGCCACAGCTCTGATAGGTCTCATACAGAAACTCCAGTTCTTCCGCTGTTGCCAGATCTTTTTTATTAAAGCAGATGACTGCCGGAACATCTTCCCGCTCCATCATGATAAGAAAACGATCCAGAAGCATGAAATTGGGTTTCGGGTTATCCATGGCAAAGATCACAAGTGCCTGATCCACATTGGCTACCGCCGGACGGATCAGGGAATTTCTGCGTTTATGGATCCCGGTCACGCTTCCCTCCAGTTCTTTTTCATCCAGGACTGTAATGTCCACATTGTCACCTACCAGGGGCTTTCGCTTATCTTTTCGAAAAATGCCTTTCGCCCTGCATTCGTATGTATTGCCGTCTTCTGCATATACATAGTAGAATCCGGCAATACCTTTGATTATTTTTCCCTGCATGATCAGTCAGCTTTCTTGAAAGTAACGGTGTAGGTTCCAAGCTGCTGATAATTTCCATCTGTCTCCTCGTAGAGATAGATCGTACCGGTTGAGACTCCGTCTGCTCCGGTCACATCCAGCTGATACGGGAAGCTTACTTTCTGTCCGTCAATGATCTTGGTTGCTGTCGGCTCTCCATTGACATCCTGGATCAGTTCCAGACGGATCGCTCCTCCATTATAACCGGACGGTGTATCCAGAACCTGTGTACATTTCCAGCCGGAACCGGAGGCTGCACTTCCTGTGGAGGCAGTATTGTCTGCAGATGCTGTACTGTCTGTGGAAGCTGTATTATCTGTAGCTGCCGTACTGTCTGTAGCTGCGGTACTATCTGTAGTTGTTGTACTGTCTGTCGTCGCCGTGCTGTCTGCAGATGCTGTACTGTCTGCAGACGGTACCTGATCTCCGGAACTGATCGTCAGATAGACTGGCTGATCCGGATCTGCTGCCGCGTAAGCTTCCGGCTCCTGTGCAATCACAGTTCCGGCTGCTTCTGAGCTCTGCTGCTCTGTAATCTGAATATCGATAAACTTACCTAAAGTTGTAAGTGCATCATCCTTGCTCATTCCAACAACGCTTGGAACTTCGGCATTATCGCCATAATCAACGCCACGGCTGACTGTCAGCGTTACTGAAGAACCAGCCTGAACAGAAGTGCCTGCTGCCGGCTCTACGCTGTATACATATCCAGGATCTACAAGCGCATATCCGTTATCATCGGTATCACTGTACTCCTTCTGAACAGTTACCTTAAGGCCCAGATCTTCCAGTGTCTGCTGGGCATCAATTCCTGTACGTCCATCCAGATCCGGAATCGTGATCTGCTGTGTTCCGGTACTTACCCAGTATTTCACTGTTGTATATTCCGCAACCTGAGTTCCTGCTGCTGTTTCCTGACGGGAAATCTTGCCTTTCTCCTGATCAGATGCCTCTTCTCCTGCCATCTGTACACCGAGATGTGCATCATTTGCAAGAGCCTTGGCCTCATCCTCTGTCTTTCCTACAAGATCCGGAACTGTTGCCATGCTGTCTGATGCGCTTTCTGCTTTCTGTTCTGCCTTGTTACTCTTCGAACTTCCTGTTCCAAAAAGCCCGGCTGCACGTCCGAGAACGACCACCAGAACAACCAGCAGAACTGTACCGCCAAGTAATGCAGCGATCGTCAGTCCTCTTCCAGCTCCATGTTTCTTTTTCTTTCCGGATCTTTTCCCGGATTCGTAGTCATCTTCCGCGTCATCATAGTCATTATCATCATACTCTTCTTTCTCAAGAGCAGCTGTTTCCGCCTTGGTGATCTGCTTCGGAGTGTGTTTGATCTCTCCAAGCTCTTCCTCTGAGATCACAACTGTCTTCGCATCTGTATCCACAGTTGTCAGCTTCACAAAATCCCCCTGCGGATCGATCAGTGAATGTTTCAGATCTGCGATCACATCTTCCATTCGGGTATAACGGCGATCCACGCTCTTCTGTGTACATTTCAGTATGATCTGTTCCAGACTGTACGGAAGATCCGGTGTATACACACTTGGCGGAACCATTTCTTCCTGAAGATGCTTGATCGCAATGGCAACGGTCGTATCTCCGTCAAAAGGTACTCTTCCTGTTACCATCTCATACAGTGTGATTCCCAGAGAATAAATATCACTCTTCTCATCGCTGTATCCGCCTCTCACCTGCTCAGGAGAGCTGTAATGTACAGATCCCATCACATTGGAACTGATGGTGTTGGATGACGCAGCTCTGGCAATTCCAAAATCCGTCACCTTCACTTTACCATCTGTGGAAATAATGATATTCTGCGGTTTCACATCTCTGTGCACGATTCCATGGCTGTGTGCAGCCTCCAGTCCCATTGAGACCTGGATAGCAATACTTGTAGCTTCTTTGATAGAGAGCTTGCCTTTTTTGGAAATATATTCCTTCAGGGTGATTCCCTCGATCAGTTCCATGACAATGTAATAAACACCACCGTCATCTCCTACGTCAAATACATTGACAATATTCGGATGGGTAAGACCGGCTGCAGCCTGAGCCTCACTTCTGAATTTCTTGATGAACGTGGTGTCCTCCCGAAATTCCGGTTTCAGGACCTTCACTGCCACAAAGCGGTTCAGCTTATGATCCATAGCCTTATAGACATCTGCCATTCCGCCAGTTCCGATTTTTCCTACGATCTCATAGCGCTCGGCTATGATCATTCCCGTCTTCAACATGTTTCCACCTCATTCGTGAATGGTTCTACCAGTACGATTGCAATATTATCCTTACCACCATTCTGATTTGCTTCCCGAAGGAGCGCACTGCCCTTCTGATCAATATCTGCTTCCGGATCGGATATGATCTCTTCAATCTTCTCATCTGCAACCATATTGCTGAGACCATCTGAACACATAAGGATCGTACATCCCTCCTCAAGTTTCAGGTCAAAAAAGTCCACATCCACCGTTTTCTCTGCGCCAAGTGCCCGTGTAATAATGTTCTTATCCGGATGGTTCCGTGCTTCCTCTTCACTGATCTCACCCATTTTCACCATTTCCTGAACCAGTGAATGGTCTCTGGTGATCTGGTGGATTCCGTCCTGGATCACGTACAAACGGCTGTCACCTACATTGGCCACATAGGCATACTGATCTACAATAGTCGCCACTACCATAGTGGTTCCCATGCCCCGGAGGTTCTCGTCTTCCTGCGCACGGTTTCTGATCTCCGTATTTGCAGTTTCTATCGCATGACGAATAACCTTCACCGGATTGTAATCCGCATCTTCACGGATTTCATCCACAAGGATCCGTACTGCATGTGAGGATGCATAGTCACCGGCGTTATGGCCACCCATCCCGTCCGCGACTGTGAATAGATTAGGCAGATTTCCTACCGGACCTTCAGACACAAACACGTAATCCTGATTCATCTTCCGCTTCTGCCCTACATCAGTAGCTGAGTATATCCTCATGTCACTTCTCGCTTTCTGTTTTTTCCATGTAACTTTTTCTTAGCTGTCCACAGGCACCGTCAATGTCACTGCCCATTTCCCTTCTAATAGTAACATTAATTCCGTATTTTTCAAGTTTTATTTTGAAATTCTCCACAGCCTGTCGAGTAGACCTCACATAGGAACGCTCCTTGATCGGATTAACCGGAATCAGATTCACATGACAGTTAATCCCCTTAATACGGCCGGCCAGCTGTTTTGCATCTTCCTCACTGTCATTCACACCAGCCACAAGGCTGTACTCAAAAGTGATCCTTCTGCCTGTTTTGTCGAAGTAGTTTCTGCAGGCATCCAGAACCTCATCCATGGAATATTTATTGGCGATCGGCATCAGTTCCTGACGTTTCTCATCATTAGGCGCATGAAGAGAAAGCGCCAGCGTGATCTGCAGTTTCTCTTCTGCCAGATCATACATTTTCGGAACAATGCCACAGGTAGAAACCGTTACATTCCTCTGACTGATGCCAAGTCCGTTTTCGTCGGTAAGTATCCGGATAAAACGGACAAGATTATCATAATTGTCCATCGGCTCACCGGTTCCCATCACTACCACGTTTGCCACCCGTTCTCCGGTATCTGCCTGTATCCGGTAGATCTGGTCCAGCATCTCGGAAGGTTTCAGGCATCTGGTCAGGCCTCCGATGGTAGAAGCACAGAACCGGCAGCCCATACGGCACCCTACCTGTGAGGAAATACATACAGAGTTTCCGTGATGATATCTCATAAGAACACTCTCGATCACATTTCCGTCTTCCAACTGGAACAGGTATTTCCTGGTTCCGTCGATTTTTGAAATCCTCACATCTGCCTGGCTGAGTGCTGTGATCGGATAAACCGACAGTTTCTCGCGGAGGCTTTTGGAAAGATTTGTCATTTCATCCCAGGAGGTAACCAGCTGCTGATGAAGCCATGCATAGATCTGCTTTGCGCGGAAAGGCTTTTCGCCAATCTCTGTCATCAGATTTTTCAGTTCCTCCATTGTCATGGATTTTATATCTGTCATTTTTATTATTTCCTTCTGAATCTGGCAATAAAGAATCCGTCTGTCTTATGTATCCCCGGCAGAAGCTGCAGATACCCGAGTTTTGTGGATTTGCAGTGAAGTTCTTCCGGAATATACGGGTCCAGACTTTCCAGTCGAAACGGATAGTTCTTTAAAAACCATAATACATTTTCTTCGTTTTCCTCACGGGCAATGGTACAGGTGCTGAAGATCAGTGTTCCATCCGGCTTCACATATTTCGCCGCCTTATCCAGGATCATTCTCTGGAGCATTACAATTTCTTTCTGTTTCTGTGGTGTTGCCCGATATTTGATCTCCGGCTTCTTACCGATAACTCCATATCCGGAGCAGGGTACATCTGCGATAACGATATCCGCTGCCTGCTCGGAATCCGGATCATATACGGTCGCATCCTGAACCTTCGCATCTACATTGATCACACCGGTTCTGTGGATATTCTCCTTGATAAGGTCTGCCTTATACTGGCTTACATCCCTTGCATCCACATTTCCATAATCACCCATTTTATCGGCAGCATGAATACTTTTTCCACCCGGCGCCGCACACATATCGATAATGTAATCGCCCTTTTTCGGACTGGCTGCCTCTGCCACCAGCATGGAGCTGATATCCTGCACAAGGATCTTTCCCTGGAGGAATGCATCCAGTGTCAGGATATGATTGTAATCCGAAATCTTCAGGGCATACGGAAGGTATGGTGCCTGCTGTACTGTCACTCCCTGTGCTTTCAGGCTTGTAACAATCTCCTTAAGAGAAGCCTTATGCGTCCGGCACCGCACAGTGATCGGTCTTTCTGTCAGAAAATCTTCCAGGATCTTCTCGGTTGTCTTCACACCGTAGGCAGCTTTCCATTTTTCTACAAGATATTCCGGCATGGAATATTTCACAGAGAGATAACGTACCTCGTCTTCCTCTCTGGATGGAAGTTCCAGTTTTCCTATTTCCCTGGCAATCGTGCGAAGTACACCGTTAACAAAAGGTTTCAGATTATAAAAGCCTTTTCTCTGTGCCAGCTTTACAGCCTCATTGCACACAGCACTGTCCGGAACACTGTCCATAAATTTCAGCTGATATACCGCACTTCTTAAAATCTCACGGATCTGTGGTTTCATCTTATTTACAGGAACCTTGGAAAAAGAATCGATCACATAATCAATGTAGATCCTGTATTCCAGGGTTCCCTCACATACTCTCGTTATAAAACTACGTTCCTGTTTTGGAAGGAACTGATATTTGGAAAGGGCATTGCGGATCGCAATGTGGCTGTGCTCGCCTTCCTCCTCAATCTCCAGCAGGATCTCAAGAATCAGTTCTCTTGTATTTACTCCGCTGTTAATCACGATCTCTACCTCCTGCAAGGATAATCAGTCTCAGAAGCTGTAAAATCGATGCTGCCAGAGCTGCCACATAAGTAAGCGCTGCCGCTGTCAGTACTTTTCTTGCTCCTTTTTTTTCATCTGTACCCAAAATCCCGGTACTTTCCAGCATTTTCAGCGCTCTGGAAGACGCATTGACCTCAACCGGCAAAGTTACCAGCTGAAAAAGTACTGCCAGTGAAAACAGAACAATTCCCAAAGTCACCAGAGGACGGATGGAAAAGATCAGTCCCGCAATAAACAGCGGCCAGGAAAGCTGTGAGCCGATATTGGCTGCCGGTACAATGGCAGATCGGATGTTCAGAGGCGCATAATTGATGGCATCCTGGATCGCATGTCCGCATTCATGGGCTGCCACGCCTACTGCTGCCAGTGAATTTCTTCCATAAATATCCTCAGAAAGGGAAACTGTTTTTGTTCTTGGATCATAGTGATCGGTCAGGCTTCCCCTGATCGGAACCACCTGCACATCCGTGATACCTGCTGCCCTTAAGATCCTCTGTGCAGCTTCCGCGCCAGTGATCCCGGAATGATTCCGAATCTTTTTATAAACAGCAAACGTACTGTGCAGTTTCGCGGATGCAACCAGAGAAAGCAGCATTCCGATCACAAGCAGCAGAACCGTGGGGTCCATCCCCCAGCCATAATAACCATATCCGTACATCGCTTATCACTCCCTGGAATCTTTAAACATGTCTCCTGGTTTCAACTGATAGCCCCGCAGAAAAGCATCTACTTCCATCCGTTTCTTGCCTTCCAGCTGTACTTCATGAAGTACCAGCACATTCTGTCCGCAGGCTACCTGAATTCCTTCTTTATCTGCGGCAAGTACAGTTCCCGGTACTTTCCCGGCCTGCGTTTTCAGTACAGAAGCCTTCCAGACCTTCAGCGTTTTTCCATTGATAAAGGTAAAAGCACTCGGCCACGGGTTGAGGCCTCTTACCAGCCGCTCCAGTTCTTCTGCACTTTTTCCAAAATCCAGAAGTCCCATTTTTTTGGAGATCATGGCTGCATATGGTGTCGGGCTTTCTTCCGGCTGTTTTTCGCGGGTGGCAGTTCCGTCAAAGATAGACGGCAGTGTCTGTACCAGAAGCTCTGCTCCTGCCACAGCAAGCTTATCAAACAGGCTTCCTCCTGTCTCATCCTCTGAAAGTGGCACTACGATCCTGGAAATCATATCCCCGGTATCCAGGCCGGTTCCCATCTGCATGATAGTAACGCCGGATTCTTTTTCTCCGTCGATCACAGCCTGTTGGATCGGCGCTGCTCCACGGTACTTCGGAAGAAGGGATGCATGGATATTGATACATCCGAATTTCGGCATATCAAGGATACTCTTTGGAATGATCTGTCCAAATGCCGCTACAACGATAATATCCGGTGCAAGACTTTTAAGCTTCTCCACAAACTCCGGATCTCTTACTTTTACCGGCTGCAGTACCGGAATCTCATGTTTCAGTGCTTCTTCTTTTACAGGGGTAGGCATCATGGTCTTACCTCTGCCCTTAGGTTTGTCCGGCTGTGTGATCACTGCCTCGACCTCATATCCGTTCTCTACCAGCGCCGCAAGTGGTGCCACCGCAAAGTCCGGAGTTCCCATATAAACAATTTTCATATTATCCCGCCTTTAGTCTTCTTCATCATAAGTTACCTTGTGAAGTTCTCCCTCCACAAGCTCTGTATACATTTTTCCGTCAAGATGATCGATCTCGTGGCAGAACGCTCTTGCGAGAAGTCCCTCTCCCTCATAGATCTGCTCTTCCATATTTACATCAAGAGCTTTTACTTTCACATAGTTCGGACGTGTTACCTGTCCTGCCATTCCAGGAACACTTAAGCATCCCTCATCACCGGTCTGCTCACCGCTGGTCTCAAGGATCTCCGGATTGATCAGGACAATCGGGCCTTCCCCTACATCAATTACAACAATACGTTTCAGGATTCCCACCTGTGGTGCCGCAAGGCCTACGCCCATTGCATCATACATGGTATCCAGCATATCTGTAATCAGTTCTCCGATCCTTGGTGTCATTTTGTCCACTGTGCGGGATTTTTTTGTCAGTACAGAATCACCCTGTACACGAATTGTTCTAAGTGCCATTTTTTCTTCTCCTTTAACTCATCTGCAGCGATTTCCTTTCTTTATGAAATCGTTACATCATATCATATTGTATATATATCTTCCGGAATCCGGAATTTATCTCTATATATTTCTCCAGCTTTTCTCTGACTGCCGTGAGAAAACGTATATCTGTGTGCTTCAGATGGAGCACCTGGCGGTAAACATCTTTTACTTTTCCTACCGATGCAGACGCAGGGCCGATCATGTGAAGCTCCTCTTTCGGACTTACCCTGCGGATAAAAACTTCTATATAATACATGGCTTTTTTGAGAAGTTCCTCATCCTGGCAGGCGCCAAAAACTGTCATCATATGAGCTGCCGGCGGATAATCCAGAAGCATCCGGTACATCATCTCTTCTTTATAAAATTTCTCATAGTCCTGAATGGCTGCTGCCTGAATACTGTAGTGCTCCGGCTGATACGTCTGTATCACCGCATGCCCCGCCTTATTTCCTCTGCCGGAACGCCCAACCGCCTGGGTAAGGAGCTGAAATGTCCGTTCCCCGCAGTGATAATCATCCATGTTCAGTGAAAGATCTGCAGCGATCACACCTACCAGCGTCACATCCGGGAAATCATGTCCTTTAACGATCATCTGCGTTCCCACCAGAATGTCCGCCTCATGTCTGGCAAAAGCTGCCAGGATCTTCTCATAACTGTCTTTTGTCCTTGTGGTATCAAAATCCATTCGAAGGACACGGGCTTCGGGAAATTCTTTTTCCAGGACTTTCTCGATCTGCTGGGTTCCGGCTTTAAATCCACCGATATGCGGAGAACCACAGGAAGGACAGGATTCTGGTTTCGCAATTTCATATCCGCAGTAATGGCAGACCAGACGGTTGCCATTATGTTCACTTAAAGACACATCACAGTGCGGACATTTCATCACGTGCCCACATGCCCTGCAGGAAACAAAACCTGCATAACCCCGCCGGTTCAGAAACAGCATAACCTGTTCCCTGTTCTTAAGTGCATGATCCATCTGCTGTTTCAGTTCCATACTCAGCACGGAACGGTTACCTTTTTTTAATTCTTCCCGCAAATCAACAATTGATACCTGGGGAAGCGGCCGTTCTTCATAACGGGCGTTTAATCGTACCAGAAGATATTCTCCGTCACAGGCATGACTGTAAGCCTCCAGTGACGGTGTTGCAGATCCCAGAACAATACGGGCATGTTCCATGCCTGCTCTCTGAATGGCTGTTTCCCTGGCATGATACCTTGGTGTATTTTCACTTTTATAGGTGGGTTCATGTTCTTCATCGATAACGATCAGTCCCAGATTGGAAAACGGGGTGAACAGCGCAGATCTGGGTCCCACCATCACCTGCACCTCGCCACGTTTCGCTCTTTTGAACTGGTCATAACGTTCTCCCTGGGAAAGTCTGGAATTCAGGACAGAAACTTTATCTCCAAACATGGCATAAAAACGCCGGACTGTCTGATAGGTAAGTGCAATTTCCGGAATCAGCACAATGGCCTGTTTTCCCTCTTCCAGTACTTCCTGGATCAGCCTCATGTAAACCTGCGTCTTTCCGCTTCCGGTCACTCCAAAAAGAAGTGCAGGTCTCGGTTCCGGTTTCTGCCATTCCTGAAAAATCTCTGCAACGGCTTCCTGCTGTTCCTGATTCAGAGAAAGTTCCCCGTCCTCTTTTACCAGTCCACTGTTTTTCGGAATGCGGTACATTTCCTGGCTTTCAATCTTTATAAGGCCCTTTTTTTCAAAAAAATCCAGGACAGAAATACTGGCTCCAAGCTCTTTTGACGCATAGGTATAATCCAAACTTCCTGCCTCCAGAATTGCCCTCAGAAATCTTTCACGAGCTTTAAAGCGACTGCCTTCCAGTTCTTCCAGAAGCTTCTGTGCACGCGCTTTCTCCCCGGTAAAAAAGATCAGCTTTTTTTCTTTGGCTCTTACTTTATCTTTTACAGGAAGTACTGTTTTCAGTGCCTGGATCATGGTAGAACCATACGTTTCTTTCATCCATGCCGCAAGTGCGATCAGTCTGGATTCCGTTGTTTCACTGTCCGTGGACACTCCCTGGATTTCCTTCGTCTTCGAGGCATCATATTTGGCTTCTGTAGAAGTTCCGATCACATAACCCTTTCGGAGTGTATTTCCCTTCCCGAACGGTACAGTAACCACAACGCCTGGTTTTATGGCCGGTTCCAGTTCTTCCGGAATGCGGTACTGAAAATCCCGGTCAACTTTCTCATGAGAAATGTCAATGATCACATCTGCATAGACCATCCGATTACGCTTTCCGATCTTCTTCCAGGATTTCCCGGATCAGAACTCTCTCATCCATCGGATATTTCTTACCCTTGATCTCCTGGTAATCCTCATGTCCTTTTCCTGCGAGGACAATGATATCTCCCGGTTCTCCATGATGGATCGCATAGGCAATAGCCTCCTTACGGTCAGGGATCTCTACATATTTACCATCGGTTTTCGCCATTCCGATCTTGATATCATCGATGATGGCCTGAGGATCTTCATCACGTGGATTATCAGAAGTGATGATCGTGAGATCTGCCATCTTGCCGGAAACCTCACCCATCTCATAGCGGCGGAGCTTGGAGCGGTTTCCCCCACATCCAAACAGGCATACCAGTCTGTGCGGGTTATATTCCTTCAATGTTCCAAGAAGGCTCTCAAGCGCCATGGCATTGTGCGCATAATCGATCATCAGCGTAAATTCGTCGGATACCTTGATCATCTCAATACGACCTTTCACCTTGGCTACTTTCAGCGCTTTGATGATATTCTCTTCAGATACTTTGAAATGACGGCAGATGGCGATGGCTGTCAGGGAATTGTAAATACTGAATTTGCCAGGAATATCGATCTCCACCGGAAAATCAAGAAGTCCCTTTACATGGTAGGAAATTCCAAGATATCCTTTTCTTCCCACCAGTTTCGCATCTTCTGCACGGAGATCCGCTTTTTCAGAAAATCCGTATGTCTCAAGCTCACAGGTATGGCCATCGATAATACGTTCAAAATGTTCATCATCACGGTTTACGATACCAACCTTACATTGTTTCAGAAGCATGGATTTACAGTGAAGATAATCATCGAAATCTTTATGTTCATTCGGTCCGATATGATCTGGCTCAATATTTGTGAAAATTCCAAAATCAAAGACAAATCCCTGGGTTCTGTGGAGCATCAGTCCCTGTGAAGAAACCTCCATAACTACCGCGTCGCAGCCCGCTTCAACCATATCATGGAAATATTTCTGAACCATATACGATTCCGGTGTTGTATTGGCTGCCGGGATATGTTTCTCTCCAATAATGGCTTCGATCGTTCCGATCAGGCCAACCTTATATCCTGCATTTTCAAGGATAGACTTCACCATGTAAGTGGTGGTTGTCTTACCCTTGGTTCCCGTGATTCCGATCGTTTTCAGTTTCTTCGCCGGATGTCCGAACCATGCTGCGGAAATAAACGCCATGGCATAACGGGTATCTTCCACCTGGATCACAGTTACATCTGCCGGAGCTTCCACCGGTTCTTCTACGATGAGAGTTTTTGCACCTTTTGCCACAACATCCGGCACGAATTTATGGCCATCCACAACTGCGCCTCTGATGCAAATAAAAAGACTTCCCTCTTCTACTTTACGGGAATCATACACAACAGAAGAAACTTCCTGGTCTGTATTTCCCTGAAGGCATTTGTATTCAAGATGTTCTAATAAGGATAAAAGTTTCATTTTTTCTCCTCCATTTTCCCTTTTTCCGGCTGCCAGATGACAGTCAGGATACGGGAAGGCATACTGTTCTTATTTTGTGTACATACCATATAGAATAGCACACCTGCCCCCTGTTTTCAACGTTTCTTTACGCCAGGACACTCCCTGTAAAAAGCCCGTTTATTATTGTTTTCACCAGAACACGCAATGTCATTTTCCGCCATAGATCCGGGCATATTTTCTTCGCAGCCAGAGAACTCCCATCCCCGTCACCCCAGCACTCACTGCCAGCAGTACAAACAGCGACGGCTCCGTATTGTCGCCCGTCTGTGGATGAGAAGATGCTGCCCTTGCCATTTCTTCCTGTCCGGAAGAAGGATCTCCTCCTGTCTTTTCCTCAGGGCTTTCTTCTGGTGTCGGTGTCTCGTTTCCTTCTACTGTGATCTCGGCGGATGCCTCCATCTGTTTCTCACCGGTTTCCTGGCTTGTGACGGTTACCTTGTTAAAAAGCTTCTGATTTACCGTTTTTTCCGGGATCTTCACCTCTGCCTGAAGGGATACTGCTTCCCCTGGCGCTATTTTTTCGATCAGAGCTTTGGTTTTCGTACTGTTTAATGTAATCCCTTCCTGTTCCACAAAACGAGCCTCAATCCCCTCTGCCTGAAAACGTTCTGTCCCCACAACAGAATGAAGTGTTTTTTCCCCGGTATTGATGATGCAGATCTGATAAGTGACTGTTTCTCCTGGCATTGCAGTCTCTCTGTCCGCTGTTTTCTTTACAGAAAAATCTGCTTTCAGCGGCTGCAGCGGACTGACCATCTGCGCTTTCCGAAAAATCATCTTCTCCGGCCGTCCCTTTACTTTCGCACCTGCTTCTACTTTATGTTCCAGATCTTTTTCCTGTTCATTTAAAAGCGGTGCCAGAATATAAAAACTCCGCTTCTCACCGGCTTTCAGCTCTGCCACCTCTGCATCTGCACCTTCTCCGTCAAGTCCCTCAGCCTCCTCCCACTGCTGTGTGATCTTCGGGCAGGAAAAGCTGCTGGTCATTTGTATATCGATCAGATCCACATCGCCGGTATTAGCAAGGTCCACACGGTAGCGGATGGTCTTCCCTGCTTTCATTTCTTCCGTCTCTGAAGTCAGAGAAAGTGTCATATCTGCTTGTTCTGTGTCTGCATCCGCAGAAGGCGAAATTTCCTCCGGTTCTTCTTCCGGCATTTCCTCAGGTTCTTCCGCGTCTTCCGTATCTTCGGACATATCTTCCTCCATATCCATATCTTCCTCTTCAACACCTTCCAAAGGCAGTGCAGCACTTTCTACATTTTCTCCTCCGGTCTCCGTTCTCTCCTGTGTGCTCTCACTCTCTTCCTCCGGCGCTTCATTCTCTTTGCATACTGTTTCCCCGGATGCCAGCTCCTCCATGTGCTCATATCCATCCTCCTTTTCCCGGTCATCTGACAATTCCTGTCCCGACTGAAGTTCAGAATCCGCAGCCATTCCCGGTTGAACACTTCCAAACAGCACAGTTCCGGCCACTGCAGCCGCAACTGTGATCTGCTTTATCTGTTTCCATATTCTGTTTTTCATTTCAATTCTCCATTTCTGCCTGTTATGGCATTATCTTTTACACATTCACTTTTAACAGAAGCTTACTTTTCCACAGACAAAGGCATCCCTCCCCGGAAAAACGGTGCATAACCGTCGGCAAAACAATATTTATCAGTAAAAATAGGATTTCTGCATCGAACTGATGCGTGAATATATTCCGCAGAACACGGACTTAAGACTCTTCCAATGTAGCACATTCCTCAATCAGGTGCAACCAGATATAAAAATTATAAAGTTTGTTTAAACTTTCTTTATAAATTTTCGATTTCTTTTAGATTACCGACATAATTTAAACATATTTCCTCTATATAATAGGTCTTGGATAGATGAAAAACCACTCTCTATCTCCCCCCTCAAAAAATAGTAGGAAATGAAC
>SKEO01000315.1_pt1 | contig 47519 bp, 41 predicted proteins | sample 4826801 | NCBI WGS metagenome assembly SKEO01 (sample SAMN11008807, study PRJNA524170) | human gut metagenome | biome: Human fecal sample; material: Feces; isolation source: fecal sample from pouch patient p3 | host: Homo sapiens | place: Israel: Tel-Aviv | collected 2016-02-25 | reverse complement strand
CCTGAAGAGCAAGCAGTTCATCGCCAAGAAGTCCGTCTGGATCTTCGGTGGTGACGGCTGGGCATACGACATCGGCTTCGGTGGTCTGGACCACGTTCTGGCTTCCGGCGAGGATGTCAACGTGATGGTCTTCGATACTGAGATGTACTCCAACACCGGTGGACAGGCATCCAAGGCTTCCAACATTGGTGAAGTCTGCCAGTTCGCTGCTGCTGGTAAGGAAATCAGCAAGAAGAGCCTGTCCGAGATCGCTATGACCTACGGTTACATCTATGTTGCTCAGATCGCACTGGGTGCTAACCCGGCTCAGGCTGTCAAGGCCATCGCTGAGGCTGAGGCTTACCCCGGCCCGTCTCTGATCATCGGCTACGCTCCCTGCGAGCTGCACGGTGTCAAGGGCGGCATGACCAACTGCCAGAACGAGATGAAGAAGGCAGTTGAGGCCGGTTACTGGAACCTGTTCACCTTCAACCCGGCAAACAAGGCTCAGGGCAAGAATCCGTTCACCCTGACCTCCAAGGCTGTGGATAACGAGAAGTATCAGGCACTGCTGGCAAACGAGACCCGTTACAGCCGCCTGACTCGTGCATTCCCCGACCGTGCTAAGGAGCTGTTCGCACGCAACCAGCAGGTTGCTAACGACCGCTACGAGCACCTGACCCGTCTGGTCGACCTGTACAAGTAAGCATTCTTCTGCGCTTTGGATGCAGATATTTGCGGCACCTTAGCCCCACAATGCAAGAGGGCGGCTGCCCCGTACCGGCGGTTACTGCGCAATGCAGCGGTACGAAGCGGAGAAACGCATCCATCCATGCAGGTGATGTGCTGAAGTACAGCATCCGCCATACGCGTTCTATCTGATTTCACTTCCCGGGCGGTGCTTTGTTCCGTGCGAAGCACCGCAGCGGGATATGAGATACCAAAGCGCCCGCGAGGGTCCTTGAAAGCACACCCCGCGTGTGTCAGGAGTATAAGGTCTGCGTTGCAGATACCTTGCTCCGCCTGCTGCATAAGACCTGCTTTGCAGGGATCTTGCCGCAGTAAAAACGAGCTTCGTTTTAGCGCCCCGCTCACCGCAAGGTGACCGGGGCGTATTTTTGTGCAAAAAAAACAGCAGGGACTGCTGCACGTTGTCCGATGCAGCAGCCTCTGCTGAATTATAAAATATTATTTTGCGTCAGTTCTCTCCAAAGAAGCCGTTTTCACTCATGGATGCCCACTTGAGGTACATTTCTTTATAGTTGTCTTTGATGAAGCTTTGAATTTTGCTTAGTTCCCTGTCGGTCAGGACCCCGCGGTTTTGTATTACGGTGTCACCATTGCTTTTTACAAAGAATTTTGCAGAACCGCCCTCAGTCAATTTACGGTCACTGGCGTGGACGTGCATACATTCAATAATGCAGTGCGCAGTAAAATAAAGATAGTAACCGCAAATCTTGAAATCATAATATTTTGGCATTACGATTCCTCCAGATGTTTCCGGTTTCGGCTGTAATAGTCCTGAACAATGTCTAACTCGATATCATCCATGGTGGTTTCCAGTATCTTTCCATCGGCAGACAATACACAGGCGCTGGCAGGATTATTCAAATTCAGAACACGGACGGAATCATTGCTTTTTGAAAAAGCATAACCATTTACGATCATATCTGCATGGTCAGCAATGCTTAAAATATCAGGCATACTGCAACTCTACCTTTCGGATCGGCTTTAAAAAAGCATCAGCATCAATATACAAATTGTTCAGGATGGGAATCAGATCAATGTATTCTTCTTCTGCAGGGGCACCTTTGTATTTTGCCATGACCACAAGATAGCCCTTGTCCCATTCCAGAATATCCGTGTAACGCTCCAGAGAAGAAGGTGTGCGGAACCGAATCGTTCTTCCAGCGTAGGTGAACGAGGTAAAATTGCCGCTGTTGTTCAAAAAAGCACAGTCGCTCATAAGATGCCCTCCCTTACAGCTGCTTTTACAGTTCCATTTTAGCATGTGAAAAAACGAAGGTCAATCAAAAAATGTTATCACAAAATCTTCCAAAAGATACCATTTCCTTTTTACAGTTTCTTCATAGCTTCTTAACGAATTGAATTGTGAAAGCTGTTATACTTTTGCCATGGGAAGCGGGGCCGCAACCGTTTCCCGTGTAACATGATTCCTCCTCACACCAAGGCAATATCCAAACAAAACACCCTTTTTCGTGCGCCGCAACACGGAAGAGGGTGTTTTGTTTTGGCAAAAAACGATCTTCCGATGCCGCCGCAGTGCTTTGGCATTCTCAGCGGTAATTTTTATCCTTGCGGTTCGGCAAAGGCTGCGGGCTTTGCCGAACTGCCTTTTCACGCGAAAGAAAAATAAGATCTGTGTTTTTATAAAATAAAATTCCTGTAAATCCATGGTTTAGGGTTGACCCCGTTTTTTGGCGGCGCTATAATAAAAATGAATATGAAAACTTGGAGGTGAACGCAGGAAAATGGACCCGGATCATAGTCGAAGTAGAACCACCGGCGCGGTGGATCAGAAAACAAAAACAACTGCGTTTCCCCCAACCGTTCGCCTCCTTCGCTGAGTCCTGCGGAAAAGCACCGCTTCCACGGTGTGTCTTTCCGCAAAACAGAGCAGAGGAAGGCGCGGCTTTGTGTGCGCAGAATGCGGCGTTTGCGGCATTCCGGCAGGCAAGGCGGCGCGTTTTTTGTTTCCCGATCTGCTGCGTCCTCCGGATACAGGAGCTGCTCCTGTGCCGTAAAAACTGAGGAGGAACGCCCAATGGATATGGAAGAAAAGAAGCTGACGGTTGATGCTGCGGAGCAGGCGCTGCCGGTGCAGGAGCTGCCTGCCGATATCCCTGCCGAAGTCCGTCAGAAGCTGGCCGAGGATCTGAACGATGAAGCTACCGAGGACCTCAAGCAGGATATGCGTGAGGCCGAGAAAGAGGAAGCCAACGACGAAGAGGTCAAGGCCAACCCCGAAATGCTGACCAAGAGCCGCCTGCTCAAGCTGCTCATCAAGAAGCAGTATGTCAAGCTGCGCGAGGTGACCGAGGAAGAGCAGCCTGCCGACCTTGCCGAGCTGCTGGAAGAGCTGGACGAGAACAACCGCCTTGTGGTGTTCCGTCTGCTGAAAAAGGAAGTGGCCACCGAGGCCTTTGCCTATATGTCCGACGAGGCCCGCGATGATCTGGTAAACGCCTTTTCGGACGTGGAGCTGGTGAGCGCCATCGAGGAAATGAGTCTGGACGATGCCGCCGACCTGCTGGAGGATATGCCGGCAGGCGTGGTGAAGCGGGTGCTGGAGAAATCCTCCAAGCAGACCCGTGAGAGCCTGAACAAGCTGCTGAACTACCCCGAAAGCTCTGCCGGCAGCCTGATGACCCCGGAGTATGTCCGCCTGCGGGAGGATATGACCGTGGAGCAGGCCTTTGATGCCATCCGCAAACAGGGCGAAAACGCAGAGACCGTGTACACCTGCTACGTGGTGGAGCGCAACCGCCTGAAGGGCGTTGTCTCTGCCCGCAGCCTGCTGCTTTCGGACAGGAACATTCCCGTTTCCGAGATCATGGACGACAACGTGGTGGCAGTGAAGGTCACGGACGATCAGGAATATGTGGCCCGTGAGATGCAGCGCTACGACTTTACCGCAATGCCCGTTCTGGACAACGAGGGCATGTTCGTGGGCATCATCACCATTGACGATGCAATCGATGTTCTGACCGACGAGAGCACCGAGGATATGCAGAAGATGGCCGCCATTCTGCCGGACGACGATGCCACCACCTACTTTGGCACCAGCGTCTGGACCCACGCAAAGCAGCGCATCCCATGGCTGCTGATCCTGATGCTTTCCGCCACCTTTACCGGCATGGTCACCACCCACTATGAGGAAGCCTTTACCGCGCTGCCCCTGCTGGTCTCCTTCATGCCCATGCTGATGGATACCGCCGGCAACTGCGGCAACCAGATCAGCACCCTGATGGTGCGCGGTCTGGCACTGGGCGAGGTGGAGCCCGCCGACTTTGTGCGGGTGCTGGGCAAGGAGCTGCGGGTGTCTGCCATCGTGGGCGCGGTGCTGGGCATCGTGAACGGCCTGCGCATCTACCTGATGTACACCTTCCTCTTCCCCGGCCAGTACGCCAACGTGATGGGCTATGCCATCGTGGTCAGCGTGTCGCTGTTCTTCAGCGTCATTCTGGCAAAGCTGGTGGGCGGTATGCTGCCGCTGGCCGCAAAGAAGCTGGGTGCAGACCCGGCCATCATGGCTACCCCCTTCATCACTACCATCGTGGACGCCTGCAGCCTGATCCTGTATTTCCAGATCGCACAGCTGGTATTCCACAATATGATGTAAATAATAGAGCAATGCCGGACGGTCTTGAAGTGACTGCCCGGCATTTTTATAGGCCGAACCCTCTCAGTCGCCTGCGGCGACTGAGAGGGTTCGGCCGGAAAAAACAGTGTGGAAAACTGCAATTTTCCCCGCCTTTTCCACACGGAAAAACGGCAGCGGCCCGGTGTTGAAAACTTGGAGGCAGCCATTCCAGATTGGAGAAAAATAAATCGCCGCTCGGGAACGGTTTGTAGAATGCAAAGAAAATCCTTCGACTTTCTTTTTTATAAAAGGCAGAATGCCTGCATTTTCATCCAAAACTTTCCAGAAAGCGGCTGCCTGAATTACGGTGCGTATAGGGCTGATCCCTTTTTATTGTTGAAAACCCAGTGGAAAAAGTGGAAAACATCACGGAAAACCCGACCTTTTCTTCACAAAAGCGGTTGAAAACCCGGTGGAAAAAGTGAAAAGTTCATTCCAGACCGGAAATTACATACAATTTTCGGTTGTACTTTAGCATCCGGAGAGCGGCAGGAAAGCTGTATTTCCGGGCTTTGAGGGCAGAGGTTTTCAACAGTGTTGAATGCCCCGGCCAATCATGGTACAATAACAGCAGTAAGCTGCGGCAAAACATTTCCGAATTGAGGGAGGCACCCTATGAACAATTGGCTGAACCGGCTGGAGCGCAGATATGGGCGTTTCGGCATCCCGAACCTGACCAACATTCTGGTGGGCGGGCAGATCCTTGTACTGGCTATCGAGCTGTTTGTGAACCAGACCATCAGCGTCTGGCTGTCCCTCAGCAGATATCTTCTGTTGAGCGGCCAGATCTGGCGCATCATCACATTTGTGTTTATCCCCTCTTATGGCGGCAGCATCCTCAGTGCAGTGCTGGGCATCTACTTTACCTGGTTCATCGGTACGGCGCTGGAACGGGAGTGGGGCGATTTCCGCTATACGGTCTATCTGTTGTCCGGGATGCTGGGCACCGTGCTGGCCTGCCTGCTCACCGGCGTCAGCGGCAGCACCTACTGCCTGTCCCTTTCGCTGCTGCTGGCCTTTGCCATGCTGTACCCGGAGGTACAGGTGCTGCTGTTCTTTGTGATCCCTATCCGGGTGAAGTATTTTGGCTTTTTTGCGGCGATCCTGTGGGTGCTGAGCTTTTTGGGCGCACCGCTGCCCCAGAAGCTGAGCCTGCTGCTCAGCATGGCGAATGTCTGGCTGTTCTTTGGCCCCATGGGCTACCGCGCCATCCGTGCATGGGTCCGCCGGGAGCAGTGGAAGCGGAAAAACAGAAGATAAGAACCCCCGCAAGCGACCTAGCCCTCTCAGTCACCTGCGGTGACAGCTCTCCCAAAGGGAGAGCCCTTGGCATGGCGGAAAAGTTTCCAGTTAAACGACAAAGCTGCCGTTTTCCTCCACGACCCCACCCGTGAAAATGCAGCCCCGGAACGCCCGCAGGCGTTCCGGGGCTGCAGATCAAAAATCATTTTTCCGCTGAAGATGCCCAGAGCAGCGCGGAGGGCATTTCAAATCGTCTTACAAAAGGAGTGCACCCCCATGATGCTGGACCGCATGGAAGGCAACGCAGAACTGAAAAGCAGCGTGCAGCTGATGCTGGCAGCCCGCCGCCTGACCCACAGCGTGCTGCTGGTGGGCGAAGAGGGCCTTGGGGCCGGTTTTGCGGCCCGCTGCATCGCGGCCGATTATCTTTACCCTGCCGGCGGAGCGCCCGCTGAGGCCCTTCTGCGGGGCGAATGCTGCCGTGCGGTGGCGAAGGCCGGCAAGCGCGACAGCGGTCAGGTGGAAACCGGCATCGTCCGCGAGGCGATCTCGGTCACCGGCATGGGCGCGGGCGGCCGGTATCTGGTGGGTCAGGTCACGGCCATGCGCAGCGAGATCTTCAACACCAGCCTTTCGGCCGAGGGCCGCGCGGTGCTGCTCTACCACGTGGAAAAGATGAACGAGGAATCCGCAAACGCGCTGCTGAAGGTGATGGAAGAGCCGCCGGAGGGGGTGCTGTTCCTGCTCACAGCCGATTCGCTGGCAGGCGTGCTGCCCACCATCCGCAGCCGCTGCATCAGCTTTGCCGTGGCACCGGTCCCGCCGGAGCAGTGCGCCCGCTACTGCACCGCGCAGGGGGTGGACAAAAAGACCGCCGCGCTGTACAGCGAGCTGTTCGACGGGCACATTGGCACGGTGCTTGCAGCGGCACAGGACGAAGCCCGCACGGCGCAGGTGGAAAAGGCGCTGCAGCTGGCAAAGACCGCAGCCGACCGTGACAGCTATGCCGCCGCCGTGCTGCTGGCTCCGTATGAGAAAGACAAAGCCGGTGCCGCCGCCCTGCTGACGGACTTCCGTGCGGTGGCAGCAGCGGGCCTGCGGCAAAGCCCTCACGCACCGGTGCAGGGCGATGCCGCCCGGCGTGCCCTGCGGCTGGCAGATGCCGCCATCCAGCGTCTGGGCGCACAGGTGAACCCCAAGATCGTGCTCAGCGTGTTTGCGGCAAAATTCAGAGCGTTGTAAACAAAAACTCCCCTGAAAGGCTTTTTACGGCAGTTCAGGGGAGTTTTGCTGTCAGGAAACGGTAGAGGAAGGGTCACTGATCAGGCCGTTAAAAGTAAAGACGGCCGTTTGATTATTAAGTTTACCCAGCGTGATGGTTATGGTTCCTCTATAGAATCTATCGAAGGAAGAGGTAGTGACAGGGCCGATGTCGATGAAAAGAATAACGGTTTTGGACTGGCTTGCAGGAACAGTAAGAGACTGGTTGAATACATAGGCGGTTTTGCTGCTGTTCAGACCTTTATATCCGAGACCACATACCTTACCAGTGCCGCCATCGGTATGGCGGAAAGCAAAGTTGCTGGTGTTGACGGTAACAGAACTGTTGCCGCTGGAATTATCCAGTTTGAAGCCGGTGTAGAAATAGTTGTGACGGGTATCAGATTCATAGATGGAGCTGGAAGTCCACTGCCCGCTCAAGGGGCCGATATCTGCGGTAAAAGAGTCAAAATCAGCAAAATCGGTATTATCGATGGAAGGAGCAACCAGATTTTCGGGAGTGGAAGCATACGCTCCATCTCCGCAGCCTGCCAGCATACCGCTTGCGGCAACGGCCAGTGCAGCAGCACCGGTGGTCTTTAAAAAGGTACGGCGGGTGATAAGCTCAGACATAACGAAACCTCTCCTTTTCACGCAGGAAATCATAAAATACAAAAGCGGATAAAAACAAAGACTCCCCCCAGCGCTTGCGGTACACCGGAGGGAATCTCTGTTTGGGGTATTGCTTTGGTGTGAGGAGGAATCATGTGTAGAGACGCGGTTGCGGCCCCGCGTGCTCCACAATTGATAGTATACCCCATTTTCCTCAAAAAGTCATTACATTTCTGTGAAAAATCATCCCGTAATAAACTTTTCTTTAAAAACTCATCCGGCTTTGAAAAACGACCAAACAGCGCACAATGCGCAAAGGCTCCGGTAGTTCCAGAATGCGGCAGACTGTCACTTTCACTATAGTAGACAAGGTGCAAAGTGTCAATCTGAATCGCAGTTTTTCCCTTATGCCTTTTCTACTTCGCCCACCACCAGCTCACCGGTCTCGGAGGAGTAGCTGCCGGTCACCTTCTGGTGGCCGCTCTTAAAGGTCAGCTCCACGGTGTGCACCAGCTGGAACCAGCTCTTATAAGCGGTGTCGCTGATGCGGTAGACCAGCACAAAGGTCTTTTCTTCGTTCGGCTGCAATTCGTAGTCCTTCTGGGTCCACCAGCTGTCGCCGCTGGCGTTGTCCGCAAAGCCAAAGTAGATGGGCGATGCAGCAGACTGGTCGATCTCAGCCGGGAAGTTGTCGGCGGTCAGGGTGACGGCACGGCTGCTGACGTTTTTCAGGGTGACAACCACCTTGACCACATGGATGGTGCCATATTCATTGGTGCCAAGGATCGTGCGGCCCGCCTTGCCGCTTACATAGCCAATGCCATTTACGGTGCCGGGAATTTCAACATCTTTGCCGCCGCCGCAGGCGGTCAGGGTGCCGGTGAGCCCTGCCGCAAGCAGTGCTGCGCCGGAAAGTTTAAGGAATGCGCGTCTTGAAAGATTTTTCATGTTTTCTACCTCCTGCCCCAAAACAAGGGCTTTTTGTACAGTATACCATGGCTAAAAACGGGGGTCAATCCATTTTGCACTGTGCTGCGTGCACTCTGCCGTGCTCCACGTAGTGGGCGGCGTTGTGCAGGTTGGCCTCGACCTGTGCGGGGCTCACCTTCTTGATGACCCTTGCGGGCACGCCCACGGCCACCGAGCCGTCCGGGATGACCATGCCCTCCGGCACCAGAGCCCCCGCGCCGATGATGCAGTTTTTGCCCACGACACAGTGGTTGAGCAGGGTGGCGTGCATTCCGATCAGGCTGCCATCCCCTACCGTGCACCCGTGCACCAGCGCGCTGTGGCCCACAGTGACGTTCCTGCCCAGCGTCACGGCTCCGCCCACATCACAGTGCAGCACGGCATTGTCCTGCACGTTGGAGTTCTCGCCGATGATAAGCTGGCCGTCGTCGCCGCGCAGCACTGCACCGTACCACACCGTGGAACCGGCTTTGAGGATCACATCGCCCTGCACGGTGGCGTTGGGCGCAACGAATGCAGCCCCCTCGTTGCGGGGAACTTTTCCACAAAAGGACAGAAACATTGTTAAAAACCGCCTTTCTCTCTTTCTCTTTTGGCTGGTTTATGGTATTCTTTAAAGTAGTATAGCAAGCCAGAGCCTTTCCGGCAAGTAGGAGCTGTTTCAAAACAAAAATTTTTGCCGCGCGTCGGCAAGCAGATACAAGGGGGCACGCTCATGTTCAAAAACACCATCTTCCGCCGTATGACGGCGCTGGTGCTCACGCTGGCACTGGCCGCTGCTGCTGCACTGCCGGGCCTTGCGGTATATCCCATGCCCATCCAGACCGCCAGCGAGACCGAGGCGGTGTACCTGTTCAACGCCGACACCGGCAAGACCATCCTGAACCAGAACGCCGGCCAGCAGCAGTATGTTGCCAGCCTGACCAAGCTCATGACGGCCCTACTGCTGCTGGAAAGCGGCAAGGACCTGAACGGTGAAGTGACCGTGCCCACCGCGCTGACCCAGGAGTTCCGGGATATCCAGAACGCCAACGGCACCACCATGGGCCTGCGCATCGGCGAGACGGTGCGCCGCATCGACCTGCTGAACGCCATGCTCATCGTCAGCGCCAACGACGCCGCCAGCGTCATTGCCTACGATGTGGGCGGCAGCGTGCTGGATTTCGTCAAGCAGATGAACGCCCGTGCCCAGGAGCTGGGCTGCACCGGCACGAACTTTACCTGTGCCCACGGCCTGTTTGACTACGGCAACGTGTCCACCGCGCAGGATCTGGCAAAGATCGCCGCCGCCTGTGCGGCAAACCAGACCTTTGCACAGGTGGCGGGCACCGCCAGCTATGTGCTGCCGGCCACCAATCTGCGCAAGGCCGAGCGTACCATCAGCAGCTCCAACAGCCTGATGAACAGCGAGAGCGCCAACTACCGGGAATATGTCCGGTGGGTCAAGGGCGGCTTTACCACGCTGGCAGGCCGCTGCATCGTGGCCTTTGCGGAAAAGGACGGCCACACCTACGGGCTGGTGATCCTTGGCTGCGACACGCCGGACCACCTCTTTGCCGAGTGCGATGATCTGTTCGACTGGGCCTTTGAGAGCTTTGCGGACCGTCCGCTGGTGGACACCCAGACCGAGATCACCACCGTGGCGCTGACCAAGTGCCGCACCGAGCCGGCGGTGGCGCTGTATGCCGCTGCGCCGGTCAGCGGCTACGGCCACGCGGACGATATCGTTACCTACTCCTTCGACCTGCCGGAGAGCATTGCGGCCACCGTCAAGAGCGGCAGTGTGGTGGGTACAGCCACCGTGTATCTGGACGGCGATGAAGTGGGCACGGTGGACCTTGTGACCCACAAGGAGTATGTCTCGGACTTCCGCACCGACACCAAAGCCACAGTGCTTCTGCTGTGCGCACTGCTGTTCATCCTGTTTGCAATGATGGTGCTCACGCTTGCGGCCGGCGGCGGTTCGCTGAGCCTCAAAAAGAGAAGGCGCCGCAGATAAAGTGCATGGGCTTGACAATTTTGGAAAATAAGCTATACTGAAAATACAAAGGCGCTGGCCCACAAACGGCTAGCTCCTTACCATACTAGTCAAAAAGAAAAATGACCGGTCGTGTTGGGGAACAAGAGGCGGTCATTTTTTCTTTAAAGAACAGCGAAAAAGCGGCGCTCAGTGCCTTGCAACAGGCTCTGAGCGCCGCTTCTTTTGCGCTTATTGGTTGAGGAACTTGATAAAGTGGTAAGATTCCACGATCTGGAAATACTTGATGATGCGCGGGTACAGCGGTTCGGCCTTTTCGCCGAACTGCTGCTTCATGCAGTCAGCAAGCTGTGCAACGGTCTTCCGGCCATCGATCAGCGGCCACAGGTAGCTGCCGGTCTCGTCCAGATGCACCTGTGTGGTGCGCGGTTTATGGAACACTTTTTGCGCGATCGTATTGAACACACCGGTGTTCTCCACCTCAAGGGTGATAAGGCCGGTGGCTTCATCTGTGTGCCAGCGCAGGGTCTCCGCCCGCTGCGGGATAAGATCCAGATAATTGATGGACTGCTTTTTCTTATTCATCAGTTCTTCTTTTTCTTCATGGAGAAGGCCAGCAGGCATGCGATCATCACGATCATCAGGACCACGCCGCCAATGTTGCCCAGATCAATGCTCAGGGCAGTGCTGATGCCGAACACGGCAAACACAGCCAGCAGGATGCCCACAAGGCCCTCGCCTGCGATCATACCGGCACAGAACAGGGTGCCGCGGGTGGTCTGCTCTTCCTTGAGCTTCGCGTCAACATTCTTGCGGCTGTCCATGAACCAGCGCACAACACCGCCGATCATGATGGAGGTGTTCAGGTAGATGGGCAGGTACAGGCCGATGGCAAAGGGCATCACGGGGATGCGCAGGACCTCCAGAGCAATGGCAAGGAACACACCGGTGAACACCAGGTTCCAGGGCAGGTTGCCGCCCATGATGCCCTCAACGATCATCTTCATCAGGGTAGCCTGCGGTGCGGGGACCTCGGCGCCGCCGTAGCCCCATGCGCTGTCCAGCAGGTACAGCACACCGCCGATGGCCAGACCGGCAGCAATAACGCCGATCAGCTCACCGATCTGCTGCTTGACCGGGGTCGCACCCAGCAGGTAGCCGGTCTTCAGGTCCTGAGAGGTATCCGCAGCAATGGCAGCGCAGATGCAGATGACAGAGGCGATGGCCATGGAGCCGATCATGCCCTCGATGCCAACATTGCCGGTGGCCTTCAGGATCATGGTAGCGATCAGCAGGGTGGCAATGGTCATGCCGGAGACCGGGTTGTTGGAGCTGCCGATCATGCCGACCATACGTGCAGAGACGGTGGAGAAGAAGAAGCCGAAGATGACGATCAGCAGAGCACCCAGCGGGCTGACGGGGATGGCCGGAGCCAGCCAGATGATGAGGATGATGAGCAGGATGCCGCCCAGAATAAAGGGCATGGGCATGTCCTTATCGGTGCGGGAGGTGCCGGAAGCGCTGCCGCCCTTCATGCTCTTCATGGCGTCGCGGAAGGTGGATACGATCAGAGGCAGGCTCTTGATCAGCGAAATGATACCGCCGGTAGCAATGGCGCCTGCGCCGATATACTTGACGTAGTTGGACCAGATGGCGTCTGCACCGCCTGCTGCATACAGATCAGCAATGGTGGTGCCGGCTGCTGCCGGGTACAGGGAAATGTTTGCGCCGAACAGGCAGATCAGCGGGATGATGACCATCCAGCCGACCAGAGAACCGGCAAACATATAGGAAGCGGTCTTGGGGCCGACGATATAGCCCACGCCCAGCAGAGCGGGGTATACTTCCATGCCCAGAGCACCCTTGAAGGAGCTGAAGGCCACGGCAATGTCGGCGGGGATCATCTTCAGGCCATCGACGATGAACTTGAAGATGGCTGCCAGACCCATGCCGGAGAACACGGTGGAGGCGTTTGCACCGCCCTCTTCACCGGCCAGCAGAACGTCTGCACAGGCGGTGCCTTCCGGGTACAGCAGGGTGGCGTGTTCCTTGACGATCAGGGCGTTGCGCAGGGGCACCATGAACAGAACGCCCAGAATGCCGCCGCACAGGGCGATCAGGGTGATCTCCAGGATGCTGGGCTTGTCGCACAGACCCTCTTTTGCCCACAGGAACAGTGCGGGCATGGTGAAGATGGCACCGGCGGCCAGGCTCTCGCCTGCGGAACCGATGGTCTGCACCATGTTGCTCTCCAGAATGGAGTTCTTCTTGAGCAGGACGCGGATCACGCCCATAGAAATGACTGCTGCCGGGATGGAGGCAGAAACAGTCATGCCGACGCGCAGGCCCAGATAGGCATTTGCAGCGCCGAAGACCACAGACAGGATGATGCCCATGATCACAGAGGTCGCCGTCATTTCTGCGGTGATCTTTTCCGCAGGAATATACGGCTTGAAGGATTCTTGATCTTTCATGCTTGCACTCCTTGCGACAGCACAAGCGCCTTGCTTTTGGGGGCAGGGCGCTTGTGCTGTCCGTTTTCCGATTTCCTAAACACGCGCATCCCATCCAAAAGGACGCGCTGGCACGTACTCTATTATACTAAAGTATGACTGAATTGGCAACTGGAAATGTACACAAGAAATTTACAAAAAATTCGTTTATTCAAGCATTTTGCGGGAAATTCGGGCAAAAGCGTGCAAAAAGATTCCATATGATTCCAAAACTGTACGCATACGGAGAACAGCTTTGCGGGAAAAGAATGCCTTTTAACAGTGCGCGCCTGTCCGGAGGATAGCAAAAAGCTCCCCGTTCCCCTGCTTTCTGTGGGGGCCTCGGCCAAAACCGGAAAAAACAAAGCCCCGGGTCTTTTCTCGGCTGGACCAGCCTCAGAAAATTCCCGGGACGCTCACACATTATAAAGAATGCTTTTACACGGCCCCATAGATGCCGTGCACCGACACTTCGCCGGTGAACACATGCACTTCGCCGCTGTCGGTGCGCACCACCAGGCGGCCCTCTTCGTCCACATCGACGGCTTCACCGGCCCCCTGCCTGCCGGCCGGCAGGTCAAAGGTGACCCGGCGGCCCAGATTGACGCAGGCGGCCTTGTATTCCTCCCGGAAAGGGGCAAAGCCGTCCCGGGCAAACTGGTACAGATTGCGGTCAAAACCAAAGTCGGTCAGGCCCTCGGCCAGCCATGCGGGGTCGGTGGAAAGATCCACCTTTGCCCCCTGCAGCTCCAGCGAGGTGCCGTTGGGCAGGCCGGCGGCGTCAAAGTAGCTCTGGGGCTGGGCAAGGTTGATGCCGATGCCGCACAGGATGCCCCGGCCCTGCTGCTGGTAGCCGTAGCTCACGCTCTCGCACAGGATGCCCACGATCTTTTTGCCGTTCAGCAGCAGATCATTGGGCCACTTGATCTGGCAGTCCACGCCGTAGCGCAGCTTGAGCTGGGTGCGCACGGCCAGACTGGCCAGCAGCGGCAGGGTGGCAGGCTGGGCCAGCGGCTCCCGGATGGCAACTGTATAATACAGGGCCTTGCCCTCGGCGTTCACCCAGCTGCGGCCCAGACGGCCCCGGCCTGCGGTCTGGTTCTCGGTATACACCGCGCCCACCGGGCCGAACTCTTCAAAATGCTCCTTCACGTAAGCGTTGGTGCTGCCGCATTCCGGCAGATAGCGCACCTCATTGATGCTCATTGTTTGGGTACCTCTTTGTGTTCATAGGCGGTCACTTTGCCTCCGTCCAGCGTCAGGATGCCGTAGGTGTCCGGCCCGGTGTAGCACCGGCCGCAGGAGCCGGGGTTGAACAGGAACACCCCGCTGCGGGTCTCTGCATGGGGGATGTGGGTGTGGCCGAACAGCGCCACCTCGGCACCCCGGGCAGATGCGGCGTCTGCCAGCGTATCCAGATCGTATTTTACGCCGTACATATGACCGTGGGTGTAAAAGATCACCACGCCGTCAAAGGCGGCAAGGCCGTCGGTGGGTTCCAGTGCGCCGTAATCGCAGTTGCCGGCCACCGAGTAGGCCCGCAGCTTGGGATACAGCGTCAGGGCCAGTTCCAGATCCCGCAGGCCGTCGCCCAGAAAGATCAGGGCATCGATGTTTTTGCTCTCTTTCGTCAGCACACGCTCAATGGCGGTGCGTCCGCCGTGGCTGTCGCTCAAAACCAGAAGCTTTGTCACAAAAAGGGTCCTCCTCTGTTTACCAGTTACGTATCATTCCGCTGCCTGCTGGCCCTGTTGCAATACCAGCAGCTGCTTGTACACTTCGCTCTTGGAATAGGGCGTGCCCTGCGCCGCCGCCTTGGCCGCTGCGGTGGGGCCAAAGCCCTGCCCGGTCAGCTCCAGCGCCCGCTGCGCTGCCTGCTCCAGCGTCAGCTCCTGCTCCGGGTCGGCGGTTTCCGGCGCACCGGCCATCACCAGCACGTATTCCCCCCGGGGCTCGTTGGCTTTGTAGTGCTCCACCGCCTCGCCGAGGGTGGTCTTCCAGATATCCTCATGGAGCTTGGTCAGCTCCCGGCACAGGGTGATGCTGCGGTCGGCACCGAAAGCGCTGGTCAGATCGTCCAGCGTGGTGCGCAGCTTGTGGGGGGCTTCGTAGAAGATGGTGGTGCGCTTTTCCTGCAAAAGCTCAGCCAACCGCTCTTTTTTCTGCTTGCGGTTCACGGGCAGAAAGCCCTCAAACACCCAGCGGGAGGTGTCCTGCCCGGACACGGCCAGCGCGGTGACGCAGGCAGAGGCCGCCGGCACCGGCACCACTTTGATGCCCCGGGCCAGCGCATCCCGCACGATCACCTCGCCCGGGTCGGAGACGCAGGGCATGCCCGCATCACTGCACAGTGCGCAGCTCTCGCCCGCCTCAATGCGGCGCAGGATGCCCTCGCCCTTCTGCAGGGCGTGCTCATAGTAGCTGACCATGGGCTTTTTCAGGCCCAGAAAGTTCAGCAGCTTCATGGTCACACGGGTGTCCTCGGCGGCAATGAAGTCGGCCGCGCCAAAGGTGGCTGCCACCCGGGGCGGCATATCGTCCAGATTGCCGATGGGCGTTGCCACGATATAAAGAGTTCCTGCCATAGTTACCTCCTGAAGATGATCCTCTCAGCCTGATCCGCAGCCCGTCATCTGCCATATAGCGCCGCACCGGCGCTGATCAACACATCCGGCTCCACCCGCAGGCCGGTTTTGCGGTTCTTCTGCGCTTCCACAAGGAAGAGCCATGGCACGCCGTCTGCCCTGTTCTTTACAAAGGCCAGCCGCTTGGGTTCCAGCCGGTGGGCCCGCAGCACCGCCAGCACCTCCGCCAGCCGTTCCGGCCGGTGGCAGAGGGAAAAGCGTCCGCCGTCCTTCAGCAGACGGAAGGCGCACCCACACACATCGTCCAGTGTGCAGGTATTCTCGTGCCGGGCAAGGGCGTGGGCCGCATTTTGGCTCTGGGGCCCATCCGTGAAGTAGGGCGGATTGCACGCACACACGTCAAAACTGCCCTCGCCCTGCCGGAAGGTGCGCAGGTCGGCACAGACCGGCGTGAGATGCCCGATGTCCTGCTCTTCCACCGCAGCAGAAAGCAGGGCACTGCCCTCCGGCTGCAGTTCCAGCCCAATGCAGGGGCCCCGGTGGCCCCGGTCGTGCCATTCCAGTGCCACAATGCCGCAGCCGGAGCACAGGTCTGCGGCCTTCTGGGCACGCTTCGGCTCACAAAAACGGGCCAGCAGCAGCGCGTCCGAGCCGAAACGATGCTCCGGCGAGCAATATACCATAGTTCTATTATACAAGACTTCGGTAGAATGTTCCATAGATAAGTGCGCCTGACCCTCTCAAAAAAATAGGTGGAATTGCCTGTGGAATTTGTGCGAATTACTGCAAAACAAAAAGCAGCAGACCTGCTTTGGACAGGCCTGCTGCTTTTGATGCGTTTTTGTGCAGCTGCTAAAATTATTCAGCAGTGATAGCACCGGTGGGGCAAGCACCCTCGCAAGCGCCGCAGTCGATGCAAGCGTCTGCGTTCACAGATGCAACACCGTCAACGGTGATAGCGCCAACCGGGCAAGCGCCCTCGCAAGCGCCGCAGCCAACACATGCGTCAGAAACCTTGTGTGCCATAATAAACTCTCCTTTTTATCTCCGTGCCCGAAGTATTGTATGAAGAGTCATGTATGGCACGGCTGTGCATGTCTCTCCGGAAATCATATCCTTGACTGCATTCTAACAAAGCAGGTGAGAAAAGGCAAGACTAACCGTGGCCCAAAAAACACAAAAGTCTGTTTTTTGTTGGGTTGCACAAAAGCACAGGCTAACTTATGGACAAATTTGCAGGAGTTTTTTGGCAAAAATCACGAAGAATAGTTAGTTTTGCCAGACTAACCCCTCAGAGCCTCCGGCGCGGCTCTCACTCCTTTTCGGCAGGGCGCTTTCTGGCACAGCAGCCGCCGGCGCAGCGCTTTTCACTCTCGTCGGAGCAGGCCACCACCGGTGCCGGGTTGCGCACGCCGGAGTAATCGTCGTCCGGGTCCGGGCGGCGGGGCGCACGCTTGCCGCCGCTGACATACTCACACACGCCTACCTTGTAGTACCGGGGCGAAAGGCTCTCGGTGCCGCAGCGCACCCGCAGGTAGCCGGATACCGGGTTTACTTCCAGCACAGTGCCAAGGCCGTCCGGTGTGCGCACGGTGCTGCCCACCATGGGCATGATACTGTTCAGGTACTCGTAGGCGCTTTCCTCGTAGGCAAGGCAGCACATCAGCCGGCCGCAGGCACCGCTGATCTTGGTGGGGTTCAGCGAAAGGCCCTGCTCCTTTGCCATCTTGATGGACACGGGCTGGAAGTCCTTGAGGAAGCGGCTGCAGCAGAAGGGCTGGCCGCAGATGCCCAGACCGCCGATCATCTTGCTCTCGTCCCGCACGCCGATCTGGCGCAGCTCGATGCGGGTGTGGAAGATGCCGGCCAGATCCTTGACCAGCTCGCGGAAGTCCACCCGACCGTCCGCGGTAAAGTAGAACATGATCTTGGAGCGGTCCAGCGTGTATTCCGCTTCCACCAGCTTCATTTCCAGGCCGTGGCGGGCGATGCACTCCTGACAGGTGCGGTAGGCGCGCTTCTCGTCCTCACGGTTCTGGCGCATCCGGCGGATGTCCACGCTGTCGGCCATGCGGGTGATGGGCTTGAGGGCCTTGGGCACCGCTGCATCGGTGATCTCCCTCACCCCCTGCACCACCTCGCCGCACTCGATGCCGCGGGCAGTTTCCACAATGACGTATTCGCCGGTTTTGATGTCGGCCCCGGCGGGGTCGAAATAATAGCTTTTGCCGTTCTCTTTGAAACGGACGGAAATGACTTTTTTCATAATGTTCCTCGTTTTTATCGGTCGAATCTATAGGATAAGGCCCGAAAAAGGGCCTGCTGATCCATTCTGCATCTTAGTATAACATATTCAAATGCACATTTCCACGCAAAAAACAAAAAGCTGCTGCCGTGCGCCCTGCAGAAAATTTCTGCGGGGTGCAACAATCCGCCCGGCTGAGGCGTATCAATCGGGGGAGACAGACCGAATTTGGTCGCATCCGCTGCCGGAAAATGGAAAAACGGAACGGTAATTGTTAAAATCCTGCGAAAGAATCTAAAGAATCACAAAAGAATCCTCCCCTGCTCTTGCAAGGCGGGGGCTTGCGTGTATAATAAAAATGTTGAAGTGTGGCCTTTCTGGAAAGAAAGCGGCTGCCCTGCTTTGCGGCACGGCAGAGAAATGGTAGGGAAAAATGGAAAAATTCAGTGTTAAAAAACCATTTACGGTGCTGGTGGCAGTCGTTATGGTTCTGATCCTGGGCTTTGTGGCAGTCACAAAGATGGATACGAACCTTCTGCCCAACGTCAGTACGCCGTATCTGATGGTGGTCACCGTGTATCCCGGCGCAAGCCCGGAGCGTGTGGAGAGTGAGGTCTCCGATGTTCTGGAAAATGCGCTCACCGTGCCGGGCGTGTCCGATATCACCGCAACATCGGCAGAAAACTACAGCCTGCTGCTGATGAAATTTGTGGACGATACCGACATGAACAGCGCGATGGTCAAGGTGTCCAACAAGCTGGATCAGGCCAAAAGCGACCTGCCGAGCACCTGCCTGACCCCCTCTGTCATTGAATACAGCCTGAACATGAACGCCTTTATGACGGTGGCTGTCAGCCGCGAGGGCGCGGACCAGTACGAGCTTTCGGAGTTCATCCAGAAAACGCTGGTGCCGGAGCTCCAGCGCAGGGGCGGTGTTTCCAGCGTTTCCTCCAGCGGTCTGGTGGATAAGATGGTTCAGGTGCAGCTGAATCAGGATAAGATCAACGATATCAATGCAAAGCTGCTGGAACTCATCGACACCCAGCTGGCGGCAGCCCGTGGGCAGCTGGAAGCTGCCGAGGCACAGATCACTGCAGGCCGTAAAGAGTACGAGAAGCAGCTGAAAAACTTTGGCAATACAGTGTCCAACTCGGTCATGAGCCAGATGAGCACCGAGGTGGGTGCCGCAGTGGAAACGGTGCGCGCTCAGGCACAGGCTTTGCTGGAAAGCGTCAACGACCTGATCGCCGTGGTCAAGGAGCCCGAGGTCCAGCAGGCCCTGATCGAGGTGCGCGACGGCCTGCAGAGGGTGCTGGACAAGTTCAACGAGACCGGTATGCGGGACATCGACTCCCTCATTGATATCGTGGCAGAGCTGCGCACCATCACGGATAAGCTCACCGGCGCACTGCAGAAGCTGCAGGAGCGCATGAACACCGAGACCGGCACCGAGGGCAGCACGGCGGAAGATCTTGCCAATGAGATGCAGCTGCAGGAAAGCCTGAATGTGGTCTACAACGCGCTGGAAAGCACCATCAAGGCCATGGACAATGTGCCGCAGCTGATGAGCCAGTTCTCCGGCGCGCTGGGCAGCTTCTCTCAGCAGCAGCTCAATGCCTATATGCAGTTCACCGAAGCGCGTGAAATGCTGAACGAGTACGAAAAGCAGCTGGAGGCCGCCAAGGAAGAGTACGAGACGGCCAAGACCAATGCGCTGGCACAGGCCGATGTGGCAAAGCAGCTGGACATCGACACGCTGGCCCAGCTCATCTATGCACAGAACTTCTCCATGCCGGCCGGCTATGTGCCGGACAAGGACGGCGAGTCCTGGCTGCTGAAGGTGGGCGAAGAGTACGACAGCGTGGAGGACATCAGCGGTGCTCTGCTGCTGCATGTGGAGGGCTATGGCGACGTGCGCCTTTCCGATGTGGCGGATGTGGAGGTCATCGACAACTCTGCGGACAGCTACACCCGCCTGAACGGCGAAAAGGCATCCATCCTCAAGATCTATAAAAATGCGACCTCCAGTGCGGGCGAGGTCTCCGACAACTGCCTGACCGCATTTGAACAGATGGAGAGCCGGTACGACGGCCTGCACATGGTGGTGCTGTCCAATCAGGGCAACTACATCACCATCGTCATCCAGAGCATCCTCACCAGCATGGTGGTGGGTGCCGCGCTGGCCATCATCGTGCTGGCCATCTTCCTCAAGGACGTCAAGCCCACCCTTGTGGTCGGCATCAGCATCCCGCTGTCCGTGCTGTTTGCGGTGGTGCTCATGTACTTTACGGGTCTGGACCTGAACGTGATGACTCTGGCCGGTCTGTCCCTTGGCATTGGTATGCTGGTGGACAACTCGGTGGTCGTCATTGAGAACATCTACCGCCTGCGCAGCCGCGGTGTGCCTGCGGCCCGCGCTGCCGTGCAGGGCACAAGGCAGGTGGGCATGTCGGTCGTGGCCTCCACCCTCACCTCGGTGTGCGTGTTCCTGCCGGTGGTGTTCTCGGCCAGCCTCGTGCGCAGCCTGATGATGCCCATGTCCCTGTGCATCGGCTACTGCCTGATGGCTTCCCTCATCGTGGCGCTCACGGTGGTCCCGGCGGCAGCCTCCACCGTGCTGAAAAAGGCCGAGCCCAAGCGCCTTGTCTGGTTTGAAAAGGTGCAGGAAAAGTACGCCCATAGTCTGGAATGGTGCCTGCAGCATCGTGCCCTGCCCCTGATCGCGGCGGTGGTGCTGCTGGTGTTCAGCGGCTGGCAGGTGCTGAACATGGGCGTGGAGCTGCTGCCCAGCATCACCAGCAACGAGGCGCAGATCACCCTGTCCACCGCCGACGGCCTGACCAAGGAGGAATCCTATGCCATTGCGGGTCAGGTGGCAGAGGCGGCCCTGAATGTGGAAAATGTGGAAGAGGTGGGCATCACCACCGACACCAGCATGGCGGGTCTGGACATCAGCCAGCTGGGCCTGCCCACCGCCATCACCGATATCCTGAATGCCGCCAATGCCTACGGCAGATACAAGATCAATGTCATGATGAGCGAGAGCCTTTCCTCCCGTGAGGTGGAAAAGACCCGGCAGGCCATGGAGGATGCAGTGTCCCAGATCGAGAACTGCACCGCCGAGGTCAAGCTGTACGGCATGACCGACGATCTGACCAGCCAGCTGGCCAGCGGCCTGTCGGTCAAGGTCTATGGCGCGGATGCCGAGACCCTGACCGCCGTCTCCGAAAAGGTGGTGGAGATGGTGAACGACACCGAGGGCTTTGCCAACGCGGACAACGGCCTTGGCAGCGGCGATGCCACCATCATCCTGAAGGTGGACCGCGACAAGGTGCGTGCCTACGGTCTGACCGTGGCGCAGGTGTACCAGCAGATCGCAGCCAAACTGACCACCACCGCCACCGCCCAGACCCCCGTCACGGTGAACGGCACCACCATGGATGTGCAGATCACCAACAATCTGGACCCCGTCACCAAGGAAAATATGATGGAGCTCACCTTTGAGACCAGCGAAATGTCGGCAGACGGCACTGTGACCAAGGGCACCTGCACCCTGAACGACATCGCCAGCTGGTCCACCGGCACTGCGCCGGATGCCATCACCAGCGAGAACCAGACCGAGTATGTCACCGTGACGGCAGACACGCTGAAGGGCTACAACACCATGGTGCAGTCCCGCGTGCTGCAGAAGAAGCTGGATGAGTACGCAGCCAGCGGCGAAATGCCGGAGGGCTGCAGCATCTCGCTGGGCGGCGAGACCGAGAGCACCGATTATATGGTGAACGAAATGGTGCAGTGGATGGCGCTGGCCCTGCCCTTTGTGTACCTTGTCATGGTGGCACAGTTCCAGAGCCTGCTGTCCCCCTTCATCGTGCTGTTCACGGTGCCGCTGGCCTTTACCGGTGGCCTGCTGGGCCTGCTGATCACCGGTCAGCAGCTGACCATGATCTCCCTGATGGGCTTCATCGTGCTGATGGGCACCGTTGTCAACAACGGCATCGTGTTCGTGGACTATGCAAACCAGCTGCGTCTGGGCGGCATGGAGCGCCGCGCCGCGCTGGTGGCTACCGGCAGGACCCGTATGCGTCCCATCCTCATGACCACCCTGACCACCGTGCTGGCCATGCTGCAGCTGGTGTTCAGCGGCGATATGGCAAGCCAGCTCATGAGCGGCATGGCCATCGTCATCATCTGCGGCCTGAGCTATGCCACCCTGATGACCCTGTATATCGTGCCGGTGCTGTATGACGTGATGTTCAGGAAGCCGCCGCTCAATGTGGATGTCGGCAGCGACGATGATCTGGACGATATCCCGGACGATGCGGCAGAGTTCATTGCGGCGCAGAAGTCTGCGGGCACGGCACAGCCGGAAGCCTGACGATTCAGAATGCCCTCCGCTTTGCTCTGGGCATATTCAGCGGAAGAGTTATTTATAATAGAGCAATGCCGGGCGGTCTGCGGACCGCCCGGCATTGCGTTTTCACGGGAAAGGCCGTAACGGCAAACGGCATTTGCTGACGCTGGCTCCCTGCGGGAGCATTCGCGTCAGCATGAAAACATGCTGTTGCCCGTACGTTTCGTCGCGCAAGCGACTGTAAATCGGCGTAACACTCAATCCACGCGAAAACACTCTGCGAGGGAAGCACATCTTTTTGGCTGCATACCCCGCCAACTGAATAATTTCAACAAAAAATAGCCGGAAAAATTGGATTCAAATTCTAAAATTCGTTCCCCACAAAGATGTAAAACTGTGATATAATCATAAATAAGCTAGAATACAGTGGAAGTCTGTCTGACTGTATCTCCAAGTAAAATCTGAGGAGGCGAATGCCCAATGGCACAGATCCGCTCTAAGCCCTTCGGTGTGACCAGACAGGGCGCAAATGTTACAGAGTACATCCTTTCCAACCCCGGCGGCCTGACCGTGAGCGTCCTGGATTACGGATGCATCATTAAAAACATCATCGTTCCGGCCAAAAACGGCCCTGTGGATGTCGTTCTGGGCCATGACACCATGGCAGATTATGAGGATGACTTCACGTCCTCCGGCAGCACCTGCTGCGGTGCATTCGTAGGCCGCTATGCCAACCGCATCGAGAACGCGGTGTTCAGCGTGGGCGGCAAGACTTACCAGCTGGAAGCAAACAACGGCCCCAACCACCTGCACGGCTGCTTCTCCCGCAAGCTGTACCAGGTGAAGGCCTTTGGCGACACCCTGCTGATGGAGGCCGAGAGCCCGGACGGTGAGGACGGTTTCCCGGGAAACCTGAAGCTGGCGGTGCGCTACACCCTTACGGAGGACAATACCTTCCGCATGGATTACCGGGTGTCCTCCGATGCGGACACCATCGTGAACCTGACCAACCACAGCTACTTCAACCTGAACGGTGAGGGGGATGTTCTGGGCCAGAAGCTGCGCATCTATGCCTCCAACTATCTGGAGGGCAACAACCAGACCTGCCCCACCGGTGCCATCCTGCCGGTGGCGGATACGCCCATGGACTTTACCGAGGGCAAGCTCATCGGCCGGGACATCGACACCGGCTTTGCCCAGACCACTATGGTGGGCGGAGGCTACGACCACTGCTTTGTCATCGACCGCGCACGGGGTTCCAGCCAGAGCATCTGTGCATGGGCCACCAGCGAAAAGACCGGCATCAGCATGAAGCTGTACACCACCCAGCCCGGCATCCAGCTGTACACCGGCAACTTCCTGCAGGAATGTCCCACCCCCGGCAAGGGCGGCGTGCCCATGCAGAAGTACGGCGGCTTTGCATTGGAGACCCAGCACTATCCCTGCAGCCCCTCGCACCCGGAGTTCCCCACCACTGTGCTGCGGGCGGGCAAGGTGTTCCGTGCCACCACCACCCTGCGGTTCTTCACCGGCAAGCAGTGCGGGAAACTTTAAAAATGATGCATCACACAAAAACGTCTGCTCCGGCAGGCGTTTTTTGCGTGGCAGGAGGAAAACTCCCCCAGTCGCCTACGGCGACAACCCTCTCAGTCTGCTCCCGATGGTCGCAGCCAGCTCCCCCGAAGGGGGAGCCTTTGGCAGTCCACGCAAAGTTCCCGGTTTTGCCAAGGGCTCTCCCTTTGGGAGAGCTGGCATCGCGTAGCGATGCCTGAGAGGGCGAGGATGCTGACACCATTTCTATGTTTTGCACAAACCGTGCCTTTTATCCATGACAGAATGCCAAAAAACGCTTTTGAATCAAAAACTCTAAAACAAATAAGCAACAAAAATGCATCCAAATAGAAAACACATCCCTTGATTCTGCCCGGCAAAAGAGGTATTCTTTAGGCAGAGCCGGAAACCCCGGCGTCAACTGTAATGTGAATGAGTGAGAGAGGTACTGGACTATGGCAATTTTGGTTTCCGGCGGTGCCGGTTATATCGGCAGCCACACCTGCATCGAGCTTCTGAACGCCGGCTACGACGTGGTCGTGGCAGATAACTACTACAACGCTTCCCCGGTGGTGCTGGACCGCGTCAAGCAGATCACCGGCAAGGACTTCCGCTTTTACAAAGCGGATATGACCCGGCACGAGGACGTGGAGAAGATCTTCACCGAATGCCCGGACATCACCGCAGTCATCCAGTTTGCTGCCTACAAGGCTGTGGGCGAGAGCGTGTCCAAGCCCATCGAATATTACTATAACAATCTCAACTGCACCCTGGTCATTCTGGACGTGATGCGGAAGCACAACTGCCACAACTTCGTGTTCAGCTCCTCCGCCACCGTTTACGGCGACCCCGCCAGCGTGCCCATCACCGAGGATTTCCCCGTGGGTGCTACCACCAACCCCTACGGCACCACCAAAGCCTTCACCGAGCGCATCCTGACCGACGTCTGCAAGGCTGACCCCAGCCTGAACGTGGCCCTGCTGCGCTACTTCAACCCCATTGGTGCCCATAAGTCCGGCCTCATCGGCGAGGACCCCAACGGCATCCCCAACAACCTGATGCCCTACATCGCCAAGGTGGCTGTGGGCAAGCTGGAAAAGGTGCATGTCTTTGGCAACGACTACCCCACCCCGGACGGCACCGGCGTGCGCGATTACATCCACGTGGTGGATCTGGCCCGCGGCCATGTCTGCGCCATCCGGAAGCTGGAAACGAACTGCGGCCTGTTCATCTGCAATCTGGGCACCGGCAAGGGCTACAGCGTGCTGGACGTGATCCACGCCTTCTCCAAGGCCTGCGGCAAGGAGATCCCCTATGTGATCGACCCGCGCCGCCCCGGCGACATTGCCGAGTGCTATGCGGACCCCTCCAAGGCCAAGCGTGAGCTGGGCTGGGTGGCTCAGTACGGCATTGAGGAGATGTGCGCTGACAGCTGGAACTGGCAGAAGAACAACCCCGATGGCTACCACACCGTGAAGTAAACGCATAAACCTCCAAAGCCGTGCATTCTCTGAAAAAGAGGGTGCACGGCTTTTTTGCGTGAGCTCCCTCAGCCAAAACCTGACGGTTTTGCCGGCTCTCTCGGGGAGGGAGCCTCTGGCGTGCCTGCAAGCTTTGCGTTTTAGCTGCAAACTTTCCCGCTATGCCAAAGGCCCCATCCCAGAGGGGGCTGTCTGCGCAGCAGACTGGGGGAGTTAAACCTTCACCATATTATCTATTGACAACCGCGCAAAGTTAGCCTATATTACTATTGTTAACACGAACTAACACACTTTGACAGTGGATAAAATGAGAAGGTCGATCTTATGACATTAAAAGAATTGCAGATCGGAAAAAGCGCTGTTGTGGATACCGTCGGCGGCAGCGGCGCACTGCGCCAGCATTTTCTGGATATGGGCCTGATCCCGGGGGCGGAAGTCACGCTGGTCAAGCTGGCTCCCATGGGCGACCCCATGGAGCTGCGCATCCATGGCTACGAGCTGACCCTCCGGCTGGACGATGCCGCGCAGATCGGCATCACCCCCACCGAAAAGGCCCCGGCAATATCGGCGGCTCCGGCAGATGACAAAATGGTGGATCACCCCGGCCTTGGCGAGGGCGGCAAATACCACATCAAAAAGGGGGAGAATCCCCTGCCCGAGGGTAAGACCCTCACCTTTGCGCTGGCAGGCAACCAGAACTGCGGCAAGACCACCCTGTTCAACCAGCTCACCGGCTCCAACCAGCATGTGGGCAACTTCCCGGGCGTGACGGTGGACCGCAAGAGCGGTGCCATCAAGGACCACCCAGAGACCGAAGTCACCGACCTGCCGGGCATCTACTCCATGTCCCCCTATTCCAGCGAGGAGATCGTCACCCGGCAGTTCATCATCGGCGAAAAGCCCACCGGCATCATCAACATCGTGGATGCCACCAACATCGAGCGCAACCTCTACCTGACCATGCAGCTCATGGAGCTGGACACCCCCATGGTGCTGGCGCTGAACATGATGGACGAGGTGCGCGGCAACGGCGGCACGGTGCGCATCAACAAGATGGAGGCCATGCTGGGCATCCCGGTCATCCCCATCTCCGCCGCCAAGAATGAGGGCGTGGATGAGCTGGTAGACCACGCCGTTCATGTGGCAAAGTATCAGGAGCGGCCCGGCCGCATGGATTTCTGCAGTGAGGACGACCACGGCGGCGCGGTGCACCGCTGCATCCACGGCATCATCCACCTGATCGAGGACCACGCTAAGGCGGCGGGCATTCCGGTGCGGTTTGCCGCCACCAAGCTGGTGGAGGGCGACCAGCGCATTGAGGAAGCCCTGAAACTGGATCAGAACGAAAAAGAGATGATCGAGCATATCATCGTGCAGATGGAGCAGGAGCGCGGGCTGGACCGCGCCGCCGCCATTGCGGATATGCGGTTCTCCTTCATTCAGGAGCTGGTGGCCAAGACGGTGGTCAAGCCCCACGAAAGCAAAGAACAGCTGCGCTCCAACCGCATCGACAAATTCCTCACCGGCAAGTACACCGCCATCCCGGCCTTTATCGCCATCATGGGTCTGGTGTTCTTCCTCACCTTCAACGTCATCGGCCTGTTCTTCCAGAACCTGATGGAAACGGGCATCAACGCCCTGACCGGCATTGTGGACACGGCGCTTACCAACTGGAACGTCAATGCGGCGGTGCACTCCCTGCTCATCGACGGCGTCTTTACCGGCGTGGGCAGTGTGCTGAGCTTTCTGCCCATCATCGTGGTGCTGTTCTTCTTCCTCTCCATGCTGGAGGATACCGGTTACATGGCCCGCGTGGCCTTTGTGATGGATAAGCTGCTGCGCCGCATCGGCCTTTCGGGCCGCAGCATCGTGCCCATGCTCATCGGCTTTGGCTGCACGGTGCCCGGCGTCATGGCAAGCCGCACCCTGCCCTCGGAGCGGGACCGCAAAATGACCATCCTGCTCACCCCGTTCATGAGCTGCTCGGCAAAGCTGCCCATCTACAGCCTGTTTGCAGCGGCGTTCTTCCCGCAGTATGCGGGCCTTGTGATGGTGCTGCTGTACTTTACCGGCATCGCGGTGGGCGTGCTGGCGGCACTGCTGCTCAAGAGCATCGTGTTCAAGGGTGAGGCGGTGCCCTTTGTCATGGAGCTGCCCAACTACCGCCTGCCCGGCCTGAAAAACGTGGCACAGCTGCTGTGGGAAAAGGCCCGGGACTTTTTGCAGAAGGCCTTTACGGTGATCTTTGCGGCCACCATCGTCATCTGGTTTTTGCAGAACTTTGACCTGCAGCTGCGGCTGACCGCCGACCCGCAGGCCAGCATCCTTGCCCGCATTGCGGGCGACATCGCCCCGCTGTTCGGGCCTTTGGGCTTTGCGGACTGGCGTATCTCCACCGCCCTCATCACCGGCTTTATGGCAAAGGAGAGCGTGGTATCCTCGCTGCTCATCCTCTTTGGCTCCGAAGCTGCGCTGTCGGCGGCCCTCACCCCGGCGCAGGCGGCTCCCCTGCTGGTGTTCTGCCTGCTGTACACCCCCTGCATCGCGGCGGTGGCCTCGGTCAAGCGGGAGCTGGGCAACAAGTGGGCGGTCATCATGGTGGTGAACCAGTGCGCCGTGGCATGGCTGTGCGCTTTGCTGGTGCGTCTGGCGGCTGTGGCGCTGTTCTGAGAAAAACGATTGGAATGCGCTCCGCTATTGGGTTGCGGCACCCAGCATCCGCATCGTGCCTTGGGCGGCACTTGCGTCTTGCTGGCCGCTGTCCCAACAACTCCTCCCTGTTTCCGCCACTGGCGGCGGTCGTCGTCGTTGTACTCTGCGCATATTCAGCGGAAAAAATACTTATAATAGAGCAATGCCGGGCGGTCTGCGGACCGCCCGGCATTGCGTTTTCACGGGTGGGGTCGTGGAGGAAAATAGCATCTGCCGCGCTGGTTTCCTGCGGAAACAGCCGCGCGGCGGAAAGAACCCTCTCAGGCTCACGGCGTTCGCCAGTCGTTCCCCTTTCTGGCTTCGCGATCTTTCCCCCGACCGGGGGGAAGTCGTTCCACTCAGGGAGAGCTTTTTGCCATCTGTTGGTCAGCGCGAACGAAGCTCCCCCTTCGGGGGAGCTGGCGCAGGAGCGCCTGAGAGGGTTTGCTCTCTCCCTTTGGGAAAGCTGGCATCGCGTAGCGATGACTGAGAGGGCGAGGGTGCTGACCGTGTGCAGCAGCGCCGGTTCTCTTTTTCTCTTGACATCTCCCCTCTTCTGCACTATAATACTTCAAAAATGAATCATTCAAAGATGAAAGGATAGACCTGCTGTGAACCCGAATATCGAATTTTCCATCAAGACCGCGCAGGCGTACAATGCTGTCTGCAAGCCGCTGTGTCAGGAGCTTGGCCTGTCGCAGACGGCGCTGGATATCCTGCTGTTCCTCGCCAACAACCCGGACTATAAAACGGCCCGGGACATCGTGGAGGTGCGGCATATCAAGGCGAACCTCGTCTCCATGAATGTGGACAAGCTGGTGCAGGAGGGCTATCTGGAACGCTATGCCGTGGCCAGCGACCGCCGCAAAACAAAGCTGCTCTGCACCGGCAAGGCAGACCCGATCATCCGCCGGGGCCGTGCCGTGCAGAACGCCTTTTTCAAGCGCCTGCTGGACCATGTGGAACCAGCCGATCAGGAGGTCTTTTTCCGGACCATGGAGCTGATCGGGAAAAATCTGGACGAAATCCTGAAGGAGAACGGATAAAATGAGCGTGTTGTTTACGGTGCTTGTCACCTTTTTTGCCGGCATGGGTGCCGGCCTTGGCACCGGCTTTGCCGGTATGAGCGCGGCGGCGGTCATCAGCCCCATGCTCATCACCTTCCTGCACATGGACCCCTATATGGCGGTGGGCATTGCCCTGTCGTCGGATGTGCTGGCCAGCGCCGTGTCCGCCTATACCTACCACAAAAACAAGAATCTGGATCTCAAAAACGGCCTGATCATGATGGCCAGCGTGCTGGTGTTCACGGTGGTGGGCAGCTGGGTGGCCAGCAGAGTACCTTCTGCCACCATGGGCGGCTTCTCGGTGTTCATGACCTTCCTGCTGGGCGTCAAGTTTATTGTGCGCCCGGTAATGACCACCAAGGAAGCCATGCAGGGCGTCAGCGCAAAGAAGCGTGCGGTCCAGTCGGTGGTGTGCGGAATGCTCATCGGCTTCATCTGCGGCTTTATCGGCGCGGGCGGCGGCATGATGATGCTGCTCATCCTCACCAGCGTGCTGGGCTACGAGCTGAAGACCGCCGTGGGCACCAGCGTGTTCATCATGACCTTCACGGCCCTGACCGGTGCGGTCTCCCACTTCATGATCGGCGGCACGCCCGACTGGCTGGTGTGGATCCTGTGCGTGGTGTTCACCCTGCTGTGGGCACGCATTGCAGCGGTGTTTGCCAATAAGGCTGAACCCAAGACCCTGAACCGCGCCACCGGCGTCGTGCTGGTGGTGCTGGGCGTGGTCATCATGGGCTTTAACCTGCTGACCTGATACATTAAAATATGAATAAAAAGCCAGCGGTTTCACACTTTCTAAAATGGAAACCGCTGGCTTTTGTTCAGTTTAGTTTTGAAGAGAGAACACCGCTAATTCGCTGTGAAACTGCATTGTAGGCTGCATTTTCTCTGGCGTGAATAGCGGGTGATTCAAATAGAAAAAGCCGAAGTTTATCGAGCAGGATGCTGACAATGAAAATCCCAAGAATCGCAAGGACGGTGAGCACGGAGAAATACCATTTGTTAAGAAAACGGCTGAGACCTAATATGCCCCAGAGGCATTTTCGCATGTTGGAATTTTCATGAAACAGATAAATAGCAAGCGTGCTGCTGGAGAGCCAATTGATTGTTTTATTCTGAAAAGGCGGCTTTTTGGCGAAGAATAAGAATAGGTCGGCAGAAAGCAAAATGATGTTCAGAGAGTACAAATTATAAAATTGTGTCAGATCAAACCAAAGCGGAGGAAAGTGGGTATTGACCAAATCGATTATAAGTACAGCAGAAACGGTGAGAAAAAGCCAGAAAAGTGCGTGCAGGCCATACTGCTTTGCACTTCTGCAAAACTTGCTGCCATACAATTTGAACAATGCGCCCATGGAATAAATGAACACAAACCAAATGATATTGCTGAACCCTACGACCCAGGCAAACCCAAGTGAGGGAAGCAGGCCGTAAACCAGAAAATAGCTGATAAGAAAGACTCCGTACTCCCGGAAAGAAAGGCTCTGCAGGAGTCTGTTCAGATAAGGAACAAACAAAAGCAAAGTTACATAGCCAGTGACAAATCCATATTGTCCGGTCATCATTGGAAAGAGGCAGGAGAGGAAAGAAAGAAATGAAAAACTGGTATAACCGGCGGCTGCTGCGATAAAATAATCGACAAGCATAAAGAAAACCATCTGCTTCCAGAGCCGATAGATTTTCAGGTAATTTACCTTGTCAGTGGTGATGGAAAAATATCCTGTGATCAGAATAAATATGTTGTCACCAAGCTTACCCCCTCCCTGAATAAATTGGCACAATAGTATGTTTGGTGAGATGTAAGATGGGTCGTCACAAGGTGCACCATAGAGCGCCAGATGGTGCCCAATGATCATAAGCATGGCAACGATCCGGAGAAGCTCAAAATTTGAGTCTCGTTCAACATTTTTTGCGTTTAACATGAAGATATCTCCTTCGGCTGTTCAAAAAGTAGATAGGATATAGTTCAGGCCAAAGGTTCTGCGATGTAGAATGTTCCGCAAGGAGTCAGATGGAAATTTGCAGAATCGAAACCTGCTAGTTCGTCGCACGAAAGAATATAGACAGCGTCCTCGGCAGGGTTCGGGGATTCAGGAATGGAAAAAATATACCTGCCCATAGAACTGACTTTTTCAAAAGCTGCATGTGGGTTGGAAATCTCCGCAGTCTCCTGATAGGTGAAAGGATCGATCTGCATGTAAAACAAAACAAAAATGTAAGGCATATTGACTTTAGAGGAAATATAAATACGGGAAGCATCGCTTTCGGCGGTTTGAGTGATCGCGGTTCCGAGACCGTCAAAGAAGTATGGCTTTAGTTTCTGTGCATAGTGAGTGAAGTAAAAACCAACAAAAGTAAAGAAGGCAGCGGTAAACAAAAGGGCTGCTATAGGAAGTCCGCGCCGGAACCGCCCGGTAAATTCGGCAGTGCCGACGGCGGTATAATAGATCCAGGGAATCATGAGTATATTAAGACGATTGATGTTGGGATCGACAATGAACATCAGAGCCACACCGGACAAAAACCAGAAATTTACGATGTACTCAGGCTGCTCTTTGCAGCGGCTGCGAAACTTGGAAAAGCAGCAGAAGATTCCCCACAACGTCAACAGGAGAGTAACAGGATAAAGAATGCCGAACAGATGGGTTGCGTTCCACGGGAGAGAGTCATGCTGAAAAAACATAACACCGAGCGCGAGAAAAAAGTTCTTCAGACTGTTCAGCAGAATGTTTCCGTAAAAAACAGAGGTTACTTCTGTGTGACGGTTTTGGTAAAGCCGTGGAATCGTAAAGGGCCCAAGCTGGAGCGGAGAAAGCTGAAAGGTATTGATGAGCACAAAAAGAATGATGGGCAGAGCGACAAGCGTCAGAAGAACCAATGCCAGAATGCCCTGCCGCAGGGTGATCCTTTTTGTGCGAAGAAGGTAAAAAAGAAGAGGTAATACAAAAAAAGGCAAAAAACAATAGGAAGTACCGTAACTATAAGCCGAAAAGCCAAAGATGACAAAGGCAGCATAGAGGTATCCTGTCCCACCGCTGTGTTTACGGCAAAAGATGCTGAGACAGAAACTGCCCCAGAGAATCAAATCGGGAAAAAGATTACTCTCAAGTCCCCAGCGGCTTTTCATAATATGCCAGGGGCATATGGCAAACAGAAGCGTTCCAAAGAGAACGTATTTCCGATGGTTCGGGAGAGGGGTCACATTATCCAGAAAGAAGTAGAATAAAACGACAGAAACGCAGCCGATCAAAGCCATCGGAAGACGAACCGTGAACTCGGAAAGGCCGAACAACGCGATGAATGGCATACAAAACCAAGAGTAAGCAATATTATGACCGCTTCCCCATGCAATCAGATGCACCGGATAAGAGATGCCGTGGCGATCAATGCCATAATTCAGAATCGACCAGGCTTCATACCCGGCAGAAGCTTCATCCTGATTCAGTCCATATGGAACCTGACCGATCAGGATAAGGCGGGCCAAGATGCCGATCAGACAAAAAAACAGCACGAGAAAAAGGTCTCTGCTTTTTGAAGTTTGCCGCAAAGCAGTCGTTCCCATAAAATGTTTCCTCCATGATATGAGCGGATAAAAATAGCGGTCTATGCATCAATGCACAGACCGCCGTTTCAGCGGGGCCTCAAAGCTCGGCTGACCGGATTTTTACTTGTCCTCGATGGTGGAGTGCTCGATCACCCAGTCAGCAGCCTTGCGGATGCCCTCGTTGCGGCGCATGGCAGGGATGTTGGAGTTGGCCTTGACCTCGTCCAGCGTCTTTTTGGAGCGCTCTGCACGTTCGGCCAGAGTCTTTTCGATCTCTTCCTCGGTGGGCAGCAGGTTCTCCTGCTGTGCGATCTGCAGCAGAGCCATGTGCACGCGGGAGGTCTTTTCGGCAGAAGAACGGACCTTGGCGGTAAAGCTCTCGCGGGTCTCGTGGATCTGGCTCAGGTAGCGGTCCAGACTCAGGCGCTGCATCTGCAGCTGCTGCTGGATCTGCTCCATCTGCTGCTGGTAAGTGGTCTCCACCAGCACGCTGGGCAGTTCACCCTCGGAGGCATCGGCCAGCTGGGTCAGGATCTGATCCTTGGCGCGGTTCAGCGCGGCGGCATGCTTGCCGTCGTGCAGCTGCTGGCGGATCTGCGCACGCAGCTGGTCCATGGTGTCCAGATTGGCCACCTTCTTGGCAAAATCGCTGTTCAGGGCCGGGATCTGGCGCACGCAGACGTCAATCAGCTTGACCTTGAACACCACCGGCTTGCCGGCCAGATCCTTTGCGTGGTAGCGGTTGGGGAAGGTGACAAAGATCTCGAACTCTTCGCCTGCCTTGTGGCCCAGAATGCCCTCCTCAAAGCCGGGAATCATGCGGCCGCTGCCCAGCTGAACGGCCTGATTCTGTGCGGTGCCGCCCTGGAAGGGCTTGCCCTCCAGCAGGCCCTCGTAATCGATATGTACGATGTTGCCCTTCACGGCAGGGCCCTTGTGAGGCACCAGCTCTGCGGCAGCCGCGCGGTGGCGCTCCAGCACATTGTCGATCTCCTTGTCGGACACCTCAGGGGTAACGCACTCAGACACAAAACCGGTGGTCTTGGTCAGATTCAGTTCAGGCTGCAGAGCAACCGTGGCAGTGGCCACAAAGCCCTCGTCCTTTTTCACGCTCACCAGATCGTATACGGGATCGGCAACAGCCACAAAGCCGTGCTCTGCCATCGCAGCATCGTACAGTGCGGGCACGTCCTTGTCCATCAGATCGTTGATGGCGTCGTACCAGAAGGTGTGTTCGCCGCGATCAGCCTCGATCTGTGCACGGTCAGCTTCGCCCTTTTTGAAGCCCCGGATCGTATAAGAGGCGCGGGTGCGCTCATAAACGGCATTGGATGCAGCTTCCAGCTCTTCCGGGCTGGCGCTGAAGGTCATTTTGCAGACACTCTTTTCAGGAGTTTCCACGCTTACCAGTTTCATAGGATCTACCCTCCGTGGTGTCTCGCTGCAGAGAAAACCCGGCGGCCCGGCGCCCGATCGACGCCCGCCGCAAAGCTCCTGTACCCCTGCATGGACACAGATTAAAACATATAGTAAGGTTATTATAACACAAGAATGACAAAAGCGATACAAGAAAAATCATAAAAAATGCTGGTTTTGCGCTTTGAACGGCTTTTTGCCGGAAAAAGTGCGCAGACCCTGCGGGCGCAAAGCGTCTGCCGCAGGATGCCCATATAAGAGGAACAGCGCAAAAATGCCGAAACGGAGCCCTGCTGTGCAGGCGGCGGGCAGAAAGCGCGGCGATGAACGCGGGAAGAATCCTGTGAAAAATGCCGTGCACACGCGTGAAAAACGATCGTGGTCAAAAAGAATAAAAATAATTGCAAAAAGGTGTTGACAAAACCATGGCCGAGTGATAAAATACATCTTGTTCCGGACGGAACGTATGCGTTGGTAGCTCAGCTGGATAGAGTGACTGACTACGAATCAGTAGGCCGGGGGTTCGAGTCCCTTCCATCGCACCAAGTAAAATCCCACGATTGACCGTTGAAAATACGGTGTAAATCGTGGGATTTCTTGTTTTACAATGCCTTTCAAAAGGCCGTTTTGCGCGCTATTTGCGCGCTATTTTTCAAAAAACTGTGATTTTGAAGCTGGGTCTGCTCATTTTTGAGCAGGCCTTTTTTCTTTTTGCATAGATCCCGCCGGGGGCAAAGTCTGGCACGGGCTGCCGTGCCGGGGGCAAAGTCTGGCACGGGCTGCCGTGTTCCCCTTCCCTGTCCAGCGTTGTGCGAGTTTGTGCGACATAAAAAGAGCAGCCCACAAGCCCGGCGGAATCGCCCCTTGTGAGCTGCTTTGCTTTATGCGTGGTTCTTTTCCTGAATTCGGTCAAACACACCTTCCAGTGCGTCCGCTGCCGCTGCATCCGCGCTCTGAATCATACTTGCGTAAATGTTTAGTGTGGTGCTGGTCTGTGCGTGCCCCAAGCGGCCGGACACGGCGGTGATCGGAACATGAGCGGCAATCAACAGGCTGGCGTTTGAGTGCCGCAGGCTGTGGAAGTGCACCGCCGGGAGGTCATGAGCCGCCAGAAAGTGCGGGAACCATGATGTAATGCGGTTTGGATCAAGAGGTGTGCCGTTCCATTTTGTAAACAGCAGGTCATTCGGAACGACCTTTCCGCCCTCGATCTGCACGGTGCGTGCCCATGCGGAACCGACCTTGAGCCGTTCGGCCTTTTGGGTCAAGCGGTATTCATGCAGCAGGGCGATACACGCAGCGCCTACACGGATGCACCGCTTAGAGCGCTTTGTTTTGGGAGCGGTGAACACAAGCCCCTGCCCGGTGATGTACTGGACTGTGCGTCCGATGGAGATTACGCCGGTGGCGAGGTTGATGTCTGACCAGCGCAGAGCGCAGATCTCGCCCCGCCGTGCACCCGTGAACAAAGCAAGCTGTGTGATAACGGAAAACTGTGTGGGCGCGTCTTGCAAGGCTTCCAGCAGCTTTGCAACGTCCTCTTCTTCCAGTACATCTACATCCACTTCCGTTGCTTTGGGAGCCTCCACGTGCTGGCAGGGGCTTTCTGGCAACAGCTGCCATTTCACAGCACGGGCAAATACAGAGGACAGCATCCGGTGATAGTGCTGCTGCGTGGATCCGCTGAGTTTTCCGCCCGCCCGGACGTGTTCAGTAAATGCTTTGGAGAAGATCATCCCGGCGGCAGCGGCTACCTTCTCGGCAGTCTGGCGGCTGACAGGTTTGCCGTTGCACAAGCCCCGCATGGTTTCTTCGCCTATCCCGGCGGCTTTCCGCACCCTTGCCCGCTGGCCTTTCGGCAGCAGTTTCAGAAGCGCAGCCGTAGCCGTATAGGTGGAATCTTGACGCACTCCACCCTCTGACAAGTTCGCATAGAACGACATCAAATGCGCAGGCCGGATTTCATCAAGGCGCATGTGCCCCAGCGCTGCAGACACACGCGGGCGCATTCTGCGATAGTCGGAAACGGTTTTCGGTTTCAGTTGCTTTACAGCGTATTCAGAAAACCAGCGATCAAGAAAATCGTCAAATTTCACGCTGGAATCAGCAAGCAGGCCCTTTTTTACGGCTTCTTCAAATTCATCTGCTTTGCGCTGCACATATTTTTCGAGCTTGCGGCCGCTCAGTTCAGCCGGGGGTGTATAGGTCATACAGCGGGTGACGTGTTTCCCGTCAACGGCATACCCGGCGGAAACGCGGATCAGATAAGAGGTGGAGCCGTCTCTTTTACTCCGTTTCGTGATTTGAGCCATAAAAAAACCTCCTTTTGGTGTGTTCATACAAATTTTACAAATGATAAATTTAAGGCTTTACTTGTAAATAAAGTGGACAAAAATCCATAAAATCAACTAGAAAATATTCTATTGCGAAATTCCAAAATGTATATAAAACGTGCGCTGAAAGCTCCTGAAAGCGTTACAAAACGTTAGAAAAACTAACAAAAATAAACTAGCAAATTGTCTTTAGAATAAATGTGAAAAATGCTTACATTACGAGAGTTTTCTTCTGAAATTGGATGGTGCGCTAGGCGTATTGACCAATGTGTGAAAATCCTGTATTATTGCAGCAGCAACAGCTGAAAACGCAGCTGTTGCAATCTTAGTATACAGCCTTCGTCTGTGATTGACAAGGGCGGAAAGGGAAATTTCATGAACCAATTTTCCAGAATTGACAGACCAAATCGAGACGTTCGAGAGGCCGTGCAGAATGCAGGCTTCTTCCAGTGGCAACTGGCAGCAGAGCTTGGCCTGTCGGACGGGGCGCTGACTCGCAGGCTCCGAACAGAACTCACAGCGAACGAGAAAGAAGAGTGTTTTGAGGCCCTTGAGCGCATGAAGGCCCAGCGGCAGCATTTGGCTGAAAACCGGGAGGCGTAAAATGGAGAATGTAATCCTGTATCCACGCATGGCGGGAGTAAAGGAAGCTGCAAAGCTTTATGACGTGTCACCGTACTATATCAGGAACTTGGCGCGCACTGGAAAAATTCGCTTCGTGGTGGCAGGGCATCGCTGGCTTATCAATCTGGATTCGCTGGCAAAATATTTTGCGGCGGGTGATCCTCCCCCGGCGGCGCAGAGCCAGACCGTGCAGGGTGTCCGGCAAGTGGCGAGGTGATGGACTTGAGAGAAAAAAGTCCCGAAAGCATTGTCTTACGCTTTGTTTGGCTGGAAAGTCTGACGCAGGACTACACGAATGAAGAAATCGGGCTGATTGTCCGAGATTTGTACAGCTATGCTGATAGAGGAATTGAACCATCCCAGTATGCAGACCGTGGGATGCGCGGGCTTTGGCGGTCAATGAAAGACGGCGTAGACAAAGACTTTTTAAAATATCGTGAGAAGTCAAAGAAAAATTCCGATGCAGCTAAAGCGCGGTGGGAAAAGCAAATGCAGAAGGAAGATTCAGACGGTGTGTGCATGGATGCAAACGCATTGCTTGAAATGCAGACGGATGCAAGCACATCCGAATGTATGCATTTGCACCCTACATATACAGATATATCTACATTTACAGCTACAGATACACCACCAACTACTGCCGATTCTCGCACCGATGTGGAACTCGCAAAAATCGTTCAGCATTATCAGCAGGCCGTTGGGGACTTCCCGCGCTCTGCGCTGGACAAGCTGCAGAAGTGGCGCAAAACATTCCCGGCGGATATGCTCTGTGCTGCCTTTGATGAGGCTGCACAGGCTGGGCATCGGTCGTGGAAGTACGTAGATGGCATTCTGAACGGCTGGCAGGCAGACGGTGTGCGGACGCTGGGCGATGTGGCAGCCCGCCGGGAGGCCCGGAACAAGCCTAAAGGCCAGCAGGAACAGCGCTGGGAGGTGTTGGAATGAACACTGCGAGAGTGTTTTTGGGCGCTCTGATGATCAGACCGGAATTTGCCCCGGAATCGTTGTCAGCTCTAAACATTGATGACTTCCCAGCGGATCTGCAGCCCGTTTTTGCGGCGCTATCCGGTTTCTGCGAGTTAAAGGGAACGCTGGACACAGTTCAGGTCTGCGCGAAATACCCGAATTTGAAGGATACGGTTCTGGTGTGTGCGTCTGAGTGCGAGGCCGAATGTGTTCGGATCACGAGGGAAAACGTGGAAAGCTGGGTGCAGATCATGAAGGAGCAGGCAGCACTTGCCCGGGTTCAAGGTATCGCAGTGCAGATCACAAGCAGCTTGACCACATTTGCTGATCTACCTGATCTATATTCCCAGATGGGCGAAGCCCTGACCCTTGACCGCGGCGAGCCGGATTTTCAGTCCATCGGCCAGCTGGCGAACGATTACGTGAGACACTTAGACGAGCAGCCTCACTACATACTCACCGGACTTTCCGTCCTCGACCGAAATCTCAGCCTGTCGCCCGGAAACTTTTTCGTGGTTGGTGGTAGACCGAGCGCAGGCAAAACGGCTTTTGCACTCCAAATTGCCTGCAACATGGCGAAAAGCGGGTGCCGAACTTGCTTTTTTTCATTGGAGACGGACGCGGCAACCTTAACCACACGTGTGATTGCCAACCGTCTGGGTGCGTCTCTGGCCGATGTGAAGCGCAAGGCCGTGCCGGTGGACGAGCTGGATTTTCTGGCAGAGCTGCACAAGTGGCCATTGTTTATCAAATCGGCGGCGGGCAAAGGCACCGCGTGGATTAAAGCGCAGGCCCAGCGAATGAGGGCGGACGTTGTTTTTGTGGACTATTTGCAGCTGTTGGCGGATGGCCGGGCGAAGGACCGTTACCAAGCGGTGACGAGTATCAGCATGGGTCTGCACGAACTGGCACAGACCACCGGCATCCTTGTGGTTGCGCTGGCGCAGCTGAACCGCAACGCGGCGCACGCTGCACCGTCCACCGCAGATTTGAAAGAAAGCGGCCAGTTGGAACAGGACGCCGACGCGGTGCTGCTGTTATCAAACGATGATTCGCAATATTTGGCGATTTTGGCAAAAAACAAGGAGGGCCGTACCGGCAAAATTCCAATCACTTTTGACAAAGAGCGCCAGCGATTTTTGGAAATCACAGGGGGTGTATCATGAAAAATATCAACCGTGCCCGCCGGGAACCGTACCACTTCACCGCGGAGGGCGAAACATACATGGCCAGTATTCTATCCATTCTGCAGCACGGGCAAAGCATTCCCGTGCGTGTGTTGCAGATGGTTTACCGTTTGTTGCTGCCGTATGGGCCGGGTGGAAGCTTGAAAAAATGAACCGTAAAAATGGAAAACCGCCCTGTGTGCTGCGAACACACAAGGCGGCAAGAGCGGGTCGACGCATTGCAATTTTAATGTCTCCCCGCCTCCATTATATCACAACGGAAATCCGAATGGAGGGCAAACTGTGAAAATTTTTGACATTCTGCCGCAAGGCGAAGAACACGCATTATCTGGCGGCGAGATTGACCGCCTGCTTGGCATCACACCGCGAGAGCGCCGCGCACAGGCTTCCCGGGAGCTGGCGCAAGGTCTGATGGTGCTGTACACTTCGGAGCCGCCCGGCGGCTATTTTAGGCCGTCTGACGGCGAGAAGGGGCGTGCAGAAATCAAGCGTTTTCGGGAGCGTGAAGCAGCCAGAGCGCGGGCGATCACTGAAAAAGTGCGCGCTGCTGACGCTATTTTGAAGCAGTGTGACGGTCAGACGCAGCTTGAACCGCTGGGCAAAATCTGAATTTTTAGAACCGGATGCAAAGGCGTCCCCAATGTATGAGGTACTTACCGTGAAACTGAACTTACTGAAACATATGAAGTCCAAACCCCGCACACCGGCCTACGTGGAGGAAGTCTATCACAGAATCGAGGTCGAAATGTGCACTGCCCGCAATGCTGTTGTCGCTCTGGATCTGCGTATTGGGCACATCGTTGCAAAACTGCCGCCAGAAGATCAGGCAGAGGTGGAAGCAGCGTTGAAGGATTACAATGTGACAGTTTGCACCGCAATCAGCAAGGCGGGCGGACTGCTGGCGGCGCTGGATCCGCGTGACGTGGAAACATTGCCAAAGGTCTGGGCACCATTGGACGATCCACGAAACCCCAAGAGCAGCATTGCTGCCCGAAATAATCCGTAACTTCGCCCCCTCTCGACACGCCGCCGGGAGGGGGCATTTTTCACATGAAATATCGTTGATTTTTGCCCGGCGGAATAGTGCTTTTTCGTTGGAGAAATGGCAGAAATATGGTATAATAGAGCTGTAAAGTTGTCGGTTTTTGATAAATTTACAATATAAAATTTTAGAAAGGAGATCTTGCTTTTGAATCTTTTTACTCTTTCGGTTGAGCTTGGAATGGATACCTCGGAATTTGAGCGTGGCATTTCACAAGCCAAAACCAAGACGGCAGCCTCAGTTACTGAAATGAAGTCGCAATACAAATCGTTGGCAGCTTCACTGGGCGGCTATCAGAGCGCTTTTAACAAGGCTGTTGCACAATACGGCACATCGTCCCAAAGCGCGCAGAAATACAGCGCAAAGATAGCCGAACAGAGGCAGAAACTGGACGAATGTCGGAAATCGCTGGAAGCTGTAGGCGTTTCAGTGGAAGATGTTGGCCGGAAAATGGAACGTGCCTCCGCTAAAACAGAGAGCCTCTCCGTGCCTTTTTCCGGGTTGAGTAAGACGCTGACAGGTGCTTTTACAAAATCACAACTGATCGCAACGGCAATCACCAGCCTTGCAGGAAAATTTGCGTCTTTTGGAGAAGGCGTGGTGAAGCAAGGCGCGGATTTCAACCAGGCAATGGAAAAATACCGCGTTGCGTATACCAACATGCTTGGATCCGCAGAACAGGCGCAGGCCGTTTTGAACCAGATCAAGCAGGATGCAGCACACACGCCGCTGAATGTTGATTCGCTGGTTCAGGCAAACCAGCTGCTTATCAGCGCAGGCGTAGACGCGGGCAAGGCCCGCAGCACGATTCTGGCACTGGGCGATGCAGTATCGGCTACAAGTGGAGGCAATGATGCTTTGTCCCGTATGGCTGCGAACCTGCAGCAGATCAAAAACGTGGGCAAAGCCAGCGCTGCGGACATCAAGCAATTCGCAATGGCTGGCATTGATATTTATGGCATTCTGGCCGACTACACGGGAAAAAGCACCGCCGAAGTGCAGAACATGACCATCAGTTATGATCTGCTGACCGCGGCCCCGCAAAAGGCATCCGAAGAGGGCGGGCGTTATTATAACGCAATGGAAACCCAGAGCCAGACAATGAGCGGCCGCATTGAAACCCTGAAAGACAATTGGTCGCAGCTGCTTGGAACGCTTACAGAAGGTTTGACGGAGACGGAAGGAAAACTCGTAACAGCTGCTTCTGGGTGGGTGCAACGGCTGCAGGAGGCCTTTGAGACGTCCGGTGCAAACGGTCTGATGCAGGCGGGTGGTCATATTGTGGACGACATCGCAACCGGAATTTCCGACGGTATTCCTTCTCTTGCCACACAGGCAGCAGGTGCTGTGCAGAATTTTGCCCTGTATCTGCAGGACAACACAGGCCAGATCGTGGATACGGGCGGACAACTGCTGACCAGTTTGGCAAACGGGATCCTGAGCACGGCCCCCATAGTTGCGAATGCTGCTGTACAGACAGTTTCTTCGTTTGCTGTGGAGCTTTGGAACAATGCGGACAAAATTTTTACAGCTGGTGCGGATTTGCTGGGGAAACTGGTTGAGGGCTTTTTAAGTTTGACCGGCAATGTAATTGAAGCTATCGGGAACATCACTTCGGCGATTGTCACAAAGATTTTTTCGACGGATTGGGTGCAGATCGGCAAAGATATTGTTTCGTCTATCGGTCAAGGCATTCTTAATGGAGTTTCAGCAATGTCTGGCCCGCTTGATCGGCTGTCGTACAAGCTGAACCATGCTCTAGGTAAAAACGGCTATGAAGAAAACACATTTGAGGCGTGGGCCGCTGCCAACGGTAAAACGTCCGAAACCAGATACCAGCAAGGCAGCCCAAAAGATGCTGCTTATTGGAAGCGATACGGAGATAGGCTTGCCCGGCAATACGGCCTGAATGAAACAGGGCTTGATACTGGAAGCGACGGAACGGACACAACGTCCGGAGGAGATGCCACTAAAGTTACAAAGACCGGCTCCACCACCGAAACGGTCATTTCGTCCATCTCCAGCACGGCTACCACCACCGCACAGAACGCGCTGGGCACTGTGACCACCAGCATCCAAACTCTCACCGAAAAGGTCAAGGACAGCGCGGGCAAAATCAAAGACCGCATCACCGAGACCACCACCACGACCGGCAAGGAGATGGTGAACGGCGTCGCCACGACCTTTAAGCAGGTCGAGACCAAAGTCAACGGCACGGTCACAAAGGTTACAAAGACCTATGACGACATGTCAAAAACGCTGCTGGGCGCCTTTACCAACGTCTCGGAAACCACCTTTGACGGCATCACCACAAAGGTGCAGCAGGCGGTGGAGAAGTACGCGGACGGCAGCGAGCATATCAAGAAGACCGTCACAGAGACCGGCCAGCGCATCGGTGAGAACGGCGCGGAGACCTACGAGAAGATCATCACCTACATCGACGGCATTCAAGACAAGGTGACGGAAACCTCCAACGAGATTGACAAGAGCGTAAAGGGTACCCAGAGCCGTATTGACCAGCAGCTGAGCGAGGCTTCCGGCCAGCTGGATAAGGGCATTTTCGGGCTGGTAAAGAACACCTTCAAAGACGCCAAAAACGGCGACTGGGCAAGTCTTGGGCTGGATTTTGTCAATCTGATCTGGGGCGAAGTGTCGCAGGGACAGCGTGACGTGATCTCTGATTGGCTCAATAAGGCACTGACCGCAGTCAATGAGAGCTATTCGGGCGGTGGAATCAGCAAGGCGCTGGGGTCTATCCAAAGCATCTTCACAAACGGCATTACCGGCAGTGTGGATGGTGCCACTACGTCTGTAAAGGCGTTCTCTGAGATCGTCAGCGGCCTTGCAGGCTCCGGCGGCGTGGGCGGCTCTCTGGGCAGCATTGTACAGGGCTTTTCCGGCATGGCGGGCGGCATCACCTCTGCACTGGGCAGCATCGTGTCCTTTGTGGCAGCAAACCCCGTCCTTGCCCTGATCCTGGGCGTGGGTGCAGTCGCTGGCGGCATCGGTCTTGCCATGTGGATGAACAAGAAGAACGACCAGCAGCCCGTCAGCCACTACCAGAGCCCCTTTGACAAGACCGGCGTGTATGACAGTCTGGGAACCTTCTCCACCCGCGCAGCCCTGCAGTACCGCGTTACCGGCCAGCAGTCCATTGTTGACCGGCAGACCAGCATTCTGGAACGCATCGAGGGGATGCTGGACGAGCATCTGCCTGACATCGGCAAGGGTCAGGTGGCCATGGACTCCGGTGAGCTGGTGGGCGTACTGTCGCCCCGCATGGCGACCAACGTCGATGCACGCATCGGCGTGACGGTGACACGGAAAGCGAGGGGTGTGTAAAACTGCCGGAAGGCGCAAAATAAGAGCCTGACATGAATTTGTAAACACAATCACGCGCGTGTATCGTGTCCATAAATTCCAGCCCGGCGGGTACATAAGGCCGTTGTCACTCTGTGTGGCAGCGGCTTTTTTTCTGTGCCGGTATCGTAAAACGCGAGGGGGTCCGCTGAAGATGGGGTAGCAAAACGTTACCCCATCCAGCAAAAGCAACTTTCCCCCACGAGCGGAGGAAGATATGCTCAATTTTGAGCGCATCTTTCGGCACGGCTGCCGAATATTGGTTACTAAAATTTTAGTAAGCGATTTTCCCCAGTTTTACGGGGAAGCATCGACACAAGTGTCGATGGCGTGCACACGTCTGTGCATGTTTCGCAACTTGTTGGGAAAATCCTTCGTCACGAGTGGCAGCGTCGCAGCATGTTGCGATGGTTTTCCGGTTTTTCGGAAAAACTCACGACGCACATTTTTGATCTCCGTCCCCACGAGTGGGTATGCCTAAAAATGGGCACCCCCGCAACGGCCTAAATTCGGGTGAGGTCAGTCAGATTTACCTCATCGATTAAAGGACATCGCGTTTCACGACCCCCTTTGACGGCTGAAATTTAAGCCCTCCTGTCTAGTGGCGGATTTTTCCGCCACTAGACAACACACTCTGGCGGCTGAAAATTCAGCCGCCGGTTATACCCTGCTGGTTCCCGGCGGTGCTTACCTCAAGCTAGAAGATGTGGCCCGGGGGTTGGGTTTTACGACCGTTGCCACAAGTTGCAACGAGGTTATTCGATGGGCAAGAGTCCGTCAGTACCTTGCTGACTTGGGCGTGGTACAGAAGTGTACCACGGGCGAGTACATCCCGGAGAACATCTTCTGCCGCCTGGGAAGATAGTACATTGCCCCCACTCTGTGAAACGCGGAGTGGGGGGTACCGCGTGAAACACGACATACCACCTGCCGACAGCAGGTCATCCGCAAGGGGGCGGCGTTTTACCGCCCCCTTAGGGCTACGGCGTTTTACCGTATCCCTGTGCAGGTGATTTCCCGTCAGTGGGTAGATCAACCGCCCCGCTGCCCTATTTCACGGCGTAGGGGTGTCCCAAAGTAAAGCCTCCTTGCAAGGGGTGAACGAATCGTTCCCCCCTCTATCAAAACGACAGACCAGCCAGGCGGGGCGTCGCGTTTCCCGACACCCCTAAGCGGTGCGTTCTGTTTTAGAACGTACCCACCTTTTAGCTACGGAAAATTCCGTAACTAAGCATCACAGTCTAGGGGTGTTCTGTTTTGAAACACCCTTTATTTGGTGGCCGAAAATTCGGCCACTAAAGATCACAGCGCAATTTTGCGCGCTGGTTCACAAGCCGCTGCATATCCGCCGGGGTGTCCCCAGTTTTGGGGAGACCCAGAGCATTTTGTTGGCGTCAACAAAATGTTTCCCGGCGGCGTACATCTTCATGACACCACGAAAACATATCATCTTGCCATTATCGGCAAAATGGTCAACCATTCATAGACAGCGCAAAGCCCCCAGACCGTGACAGCTCACGTCTGAGGGCTTGTTTTTTGCCTTGTGCGTCCAGAACGGCAGAAATGCCCCTGTGAGCACGTTTCACTTTATTCGATACTCTTTGCCGTTCGAAATGTTGGAAGCGCTCCGCGCGACCTCTTTAGGGCTTTCTACACTTTCTGGCCCGGCGTTGTAGACATCCAATGCTTTCAAGGCCTCTTCTCTGTCTGCATAGTAGCCGAGTATATCTCCGGCAACGTTCTTTGCGACATACGGTTTTGCACGCTTTCCCTGCAACTTGTAGACCGTCCCTGTGCCCTTCTGGCGGCGTTTTCGTGGGGGCTTTGGTCTTGCCTGCTGCTGTTTCCCGCACCACGGGCAGAACAAGGCCTCTTCCGGGATAGCCTTACTGCAGCAAGGTCGGATACACGCCTTTATCCGGCCAGACAACTTGACAGGGATAGGCACGGCAGGAGCCTGTTTTACAGGAAGCCTCATGCGGCACCATGCGCAGAAAACAGAATCTGACCCGGCAGGCGTTTCCCGGCGGCATCTGGGGCAGGTTGTCCGCTCTCCATCCCATACCAGCGGTGTATCTGGGCCTGTGGTCATGCTTGGCTGCTTCTTTCCGCATGACGGGCAAAACTTTGCGCCTTCCGGGATCTCTAGCCTGCAGCGTATGCACTTCATGAAAAAACATCCTTTCCGGCAGCATAAGCTTCTTTCAGAGCGGAAAACTTACGCCGTTATAAAAGCAAAAGGCTGACCGCATTACTGCGACCAGCCCTCTGCAAATACTAATTGCGCTCACGCGCTGCCGCCGAAGCGGCAAAGTTATACATCAGTATTCTATCACAGTTTATTCTAAAAGTCAATCAAATATTCTCTTGCTGTAAAAAATTTTTTAGGACGCCTTTGGAGATGTACAATTCCACAACAGCTTTTTCAATTTGCTCCATGTCACGCTCTGAAACCTTGACACCGTTCAGCACGGAGTGTGGCGTGATGGGCTCCTTGATTCGCATTTTACTGATTGTTGTAATCTGGCTGATATTGGCAATACTGCCTTCTTTCAGCTTTTTCATTTTGTTGATACTGGCTTGAGCGCTGTCGAGCTTATTTTTGGCTGTTGCTACGCGTTTCATGACTTCCACCGTTCGTGCGGCTTCGTCCATCTGAATCAAACTTTCATCAGTAGCGATTGAATTTATCAACTCTCTTGCCTCTCTGGTTTGATTGTTGGTCTTTTCCTCCAACGCTGAAAAAATTCCATCCTCTAAGATGATTTTATTCCGGCTGGTTTTATGATGTGCCTTTAAGGAACCGAGCGGAACCACAGTCACAGTGTCGCCCTTCAGTCCGTTTTCTTTGTCCAAAACCACAGCATAGTGCAGGCCGCCCAACTCCGAACCTACCCGGAACCCAAAATCTACGTTCACGATCTGACGGCGGGCAAGGCGTGGAATGGATGCGGGGTTGAAGTCGTTTTCTCTCCGAATCATGCTGGTGTATGTTTTGACCCAGTAAGAAAGCAGCTGTGCACGTTTTTTATCTACATCATTTGAAGAACCCATCCACGAACTAAGTAGGTTATCTAATTCATGAATGGCTTCTGCAACATGACGTTTTAGTTCTTCTGTTTCCATTCTTTTGGACATTTTTACACTTCCTTCCCTATGTCACAAGCCCAGCAGCTGGGCTTTCTTGGCGTTATACTCCGCCTCCGTAATAGCTCCCATATCCAGCAGTTGCTTAAACTTCAAAAGTTCGTCAGCGGTACTGGATGTAACCTGGTCCGTAACTCGCGGCTTCTCCTGGCTGACTTTGCATCTCTTGAGAAAAGCGGTCATGCCGCCGGGATAAACCGTTGTCGGCAGACTGGTTTCTCCAAGAGGGAGCGTAAAACGGATGGACACGTTTTCTTTGCTGCGGCTGCCTTTGCGGGTCTCTGTTTTGGCGGTAGCAGCGCCCACGATCGCACCCACAGGACCGGCAACGGCTGCACCGATCACGGCCCTGCCAATGCCGCCTTTGGTCTCTGTCACCGTCAAATCGTCTGGCGCGTCAGATTCGTAACCGGCAACTTCATCAAAGCTGTAGATCATGCGAGGGCCTTTATCACCGCCGCGGTGCCCAAAACAAAACAGCCGGTTGGTTTTGTCAATGGACACAAAGAGCGCGTCACCATCATAGATGGAATCGGTTTCTTTGAAAACCTTCCGACGCTGTTCCAGTGCAGCCCAGTAGTCTGCAAGGGCAGCTGTCGGCTGCTTTGCTGCCCGGAAACCCAGCTTGGAATAGAAAAAGTTGCTGCAGCTGGCGCAGATCAGGCCGTCAGCGCTTTTCTCACGGTTCAGCAGGCCCAGCTTGCCGCCGCAGACAGGACAGGTATTTGCCATGATTACACCTCACTCTTTTCTACTTCCCCGGCGGTGTCCTCTGTGGGCACGTCTGCCGCTTCCGGGCAATGGGGCAATACGAGATCAAGACAAAACCGCTGGACACTCTTCCCGGCATCGGCAGCAGCCTTGCGAATGCGTGCGCCGTCCTCTTTAGAGGGCCGCAGCATGATATTATCCTGACGGCGGTTATAAGCCGCGTTGGCGCGCTTTTGAGCTTCACTTGTTGGCATAATCTCACCTCTTTATGATGATTATATCATATTCTAACATAT
>SKEO01000311.1_pt1 | contig 47730 bp, 31 predicted proteins | sample 4826801 | NCBI WGS metagenome assembly SKEO01 (sample SAMN11008807, study PRJNA524170) | human gut metagenome | biome: Human fecal sample; material: Feces; isolation source: fecal sample from pouch patient p3 | host: Homo sapiens | place: Israel: Tel-Aviv | collected 2016-02-25 | reverse complement strand
TTGTCCAGTGGACAATGGTTTTGTGCCGACCGGAACGAAGTGTAGAATGTGCAGTGATTCTGAGAAGAATATGTCAGCTTTCGCTGACCAGAATCACGCACCAAGTCTCACGTGCGTTCGACTTGAACTTAGTGGGAGAAGACTTCCCTGTGTACGTAAAAAGCTGAAAATAAAAAAAGCCCTGAAAAGGGAGGATGCCAGACAGAGGGCTGCCTGGCAATTATGAAAAAAGTATATTCAAATAGTATTAAAATGAAATACTGAGAAAATAGCGTATATAGCATATATCTGAAAATGTTCTGTGACATCTCCGATACATTTGGAAGTATAAAAGGGAAAAATGAATTTGGCATGATGAGCGAATGAAAGTTTTTTGAATGTATCATGAATAAAATATGAACGCATTGAAAGACAAATGCAGAGCATTTTGCACATTCCGAGATGCCAAAAAATATCTGAAAAAGTATTTGACAAATGCTGGAAAATGTGTATACTGTTTCTTGTAAGAACAAAGGCGTTCCGTTTATACGGAGCGCCTTTTTGTTCGCCGTTTTCCAATTTCTTACATACATTTTTCAGCAGAAAGCCCCATTTCCCGGGGCTTTTTGTTATGAATGAAAAGAATAGTACAGACTTTTGAAATTTTCGACGAAAAAAGCGAAGAATTTCACAAATATTCCTGCTTAAATTGCATAAGAAACTGATTCGAGATTGACAGTAAAACAGATAAAATGTATAATAAAGGTACTTATTTCGTGAGAAAATTTGCACTTTAACAACAAAAGATTTTCTTCGAAAAATAAGAAAACGATCGACGGGCGGGAGACGGAAGCTGCATACGGATTCCCGGTGTCGAACTTATGAAAAGGAGGATTTAGATGGGAAAGAATGTGAAAAAAGTCATCAGTCTTGTACTGGTTTTTGCCATGATTTTAACAGGCATGACTTTTACCGGATTTGATGCAAAAGCAGCAGATGCTGCAAATGACACTTCTGCGACAGCAGAATATGAAATTTATCCAACCCCGAGAAGTGTTGTTTACCAGGATAGCAGTTTTACCCTGGCAGATAAGACAAACGTTGTCTATGACAGCACGATCGACGAGGCAACACAGAAACGTCTGAACGAAGTACTGGCTATTCAGAATATCACAGGAACCGTGACAGGTGCCGTAGCTTCAAACGGAATGAACGTACTGGTTGGTACAAAAGGTTCCGATGGAGCAGTTGAAAAATGGTTCAACGACCATGTTACTTATGCAGATGATCTGTTTGACAAGAGAGATGCATATGTTCTGGCTATCCAGGACAATGTGATCGCAGTCCTTGGTAAAGACACCGATGCAGCATTTTACGGACTGAGCTCTCTGAAAATGATTTTTAACCAGGTGACAGAAAAAGCCGTACGCAAACTTCAGATCGAAGATTACGCATCCGGTCAGTACCGTGGATTTATCGAAGGCTACTATGGTATTCCGTGGTCTGTGGAAGATCGTATCAGTCTGATGAAGTTCGGCGGCGATTTCAAGATGAATATGTATATCTATGCACCGAAGGACGAGCCATACCACAATTCACAGTGGCGTGAGCTCTATCCGGCAGACAGACTGGAAGAGATCAGACAGATGGTGCAGGCAGGACAGGATTCCAAGTGCCGTTTTGCATGGGCAATTCATCCGTTTATGCACAGTGCTATCACAGCCTCCACTTATGATGCAGACCTGAAGGTTATCATTGCAAAATTTGAACAGCTTTACAACGTTGGCGTACGTCAGTTTGTGCTTTCCGCAGACGACGCAGCCGGCAAAGTAAGCCTACATGCAAGACTTTGCAAAGACCTGGATGCATGGTGCAAATCCAAAGGCGATGTTTACAATCTGTGCTTCGTACCGCAGGTATACTGTGCAGGTGCAGTAAACTGGAGCAGCTGGAGTGAAGGCGAAGCTCAGACCGTTGCAAACTACTTCAAACATTTTGAAAGTCTTCCGGATGTAGAACTGATGTGGACCGGTGAATCTGTATGTTATCCGGCAAGACAGAGTACTTTCAATAATTTTAAAAATTCTTATACAAACGGCAGAGAGGCATTTATGTGGCTGAACTGGCCGGTAAATGACGTAAACCACGCACGTTTGGTTATGGGCCCTGGAGACAGTGCAATCCTTGAAAAAGGTCTGACAAACTTCATGGGTATTGTAACGAACCCGCTGGAGCAGGCAGAAGCTTCCAAGACAGCACTGTTTGCGATCGCTGATTTTGCATGGAACACAGCTGACTTTGATGCAGAGAAGAGCTGGGCTGACGGCTTCAAGTACATCGACAGCGGAGCTCCACAGTCCCTGCATGAACTGTGCAAACATATGACTAACCCGAGCCCGGGCGGTATCACAGCGATGGGTGAGTCGGTAGAACTGACTCCGTACATCAATGCATTCAAGACTGCATACAACAGCAATGCAGATCTGACGGAATCCGGAAATGCACTGATTGAACAGCTGCAGAAGATCGTGACAGCTGCAGATGATTTCCAGACAAACGGAACAAACGAAAACCTAAAAGAAGAGATGAAACCTTGGGTAGATTCTCTGAGATATCTTTCCAAAGCAAGCATCGGATTTGTCAAGACTGCAATGGGACTCAAAGCAGGCGATGACGATGCTGTATGTGCAAATTATGTAAGTGCAGAAAACAATTACAAACTGTCACAGAACTGTGCGGCACCTCAGCTGAACGGCACTATCATGGCAGAAGCCGGAGCTATGAAGATCATGCCGTTCGCAGCACAGATGGAAAATTATGTGAAGAAAGCAGCACTGAAAGTGCTGGATAATACTTTCAGTGGCGGAAATACTTCCGGCGGTGGCACAGAGACCGGCGAGAAGAGACTGATGTACAGCGGACTTGGTGGATTCTACCAGGGAAATGCAGGCAATGTTATTGATGGAAATGACAGTACCTTTGCATGGTTTAATGCAAGTGTTACTGCAAATGGATACATTGGGCTGGATCTCGGAGCAGCTTATAAACTTGGCAAAGTCCGCATCCTGCAGGGAAGAACTCAGACAGATGGAGATATTTTCTCGCAGGGTATCCTGGAGTATTCCATGGATAATGAAAACTGGACACAGGTTGATGGTACTTACGGAACAAACGAGATCAACGTGGATCTGACAAACCAGTCCCTGAAAGCTCGCTACATCCGTCTGCGTACACCGGCTGCAACAAGCAAATGGTATGCAATCCGTGAATTCCAGGCAGAGACTTTCCCGGCAGATGAGTATGCATACACCAACACAGAAACTTACAAAGAGACAATTGTAACGATCAATAAAAATGAGGCTGCAATTCCGGAAGTCAAAGATGTTATCCTGAAAAATGGTGAGTACATTGGTATTGATTTCGGAAATGTACGTGAGATCAGCACGATTGCAGCAGATTACACAAACAAAGATAAGGTAACCTTTGAGTACAGCTATAATGGATTCAACTGGTATCCGGTTGATACCGAAAAAGGCATGGATGCAAAATACATCCGCTTCATCAACAAAGGGGAAGCAGATGTAACCTTTGATATCAATTCCGTAAGCCTGACCAACACCGATGCAGACAAGACCATCTTTGCAGAACCGGCAGGCGTGGAAGGATTTGATGCAAAACAGGCAATCGATAATTCTTTAACAACCATGTTCAGGGCAGGCGAAGGTGCAGGAACTCTGACTTACCGTCTGGATGCAGGTGTAAAAGACAGCCTTTACGTCATTCAGGATGGAGAGGAGATTTCCAATGCAAAAGTTTCTATCCATACCAATGCAGGTAAATGGGTAGAAGTCGGTACTCTGTCCAAATCGCTGAATGTCTTCAAGAATCTGGTATTCTACAATGGTATCAACGAAGTGAAGATCACATGGGATGGCACAGGAGCAGCTCCGGCAATCTATGAAATGTATACAAAAGAATCTGATTCTACAGCAGAAAGTGCACTGACAGATGCAATCAGTGCAGCAAAAGAACTGGATGAAGATCAGTATACCGCAGAATCTTATGCAGTTCTGAAAGCAGCGATCAAAGCAGCAGAAGCAGTAGCAGCAAAAGAAAATGCAACCGTTGAAGAAAAAGCAGCAGCAGTCAAAGCACTGGATGATGCCATTGCAGAGCTTGTAAAAAGAGAGAATCAGCCGGCAGATGACGGTTATAAAAAATTGCTTCCGGCAAATATGACAGGTGCCGCAGACAGTGAAGAGTTGACAGGCGAAGGAGCCGGAAACGGTATCATAGCAGCAGCACTTGATGGTGACAGCAGCACATACTGGCATACAAACTGGAATGACAACAGCAAACCGAAGGCACAGTATTCCAACGGAACACTGACCGGCAACAACAATTATACGATCACTCTGGATAAGGCATATGCAGTAAAAGCACTGACTTATCTCCCAAGACCGGAAAGAGACAAAAATGGTGTTATCAAAAACGGTGCCGTAACAGAAGCAAACGTTTATGTATCCACTGATAACGGAGAAACTTATACAAAAGTAGCAAATGTAACATGGTCTTATGAAGGAGAAACCATCCCGACTGAGAAGAGCGTTGAGTTCGAGCCGGTTGCAGGCGTAACCAATGTTAAATTTGAAGCAATTCACAGTGAAGGTGCAGAACCGAATATGTTCATCAATGCAGCAGAGCTGAATGTTCTTGCAAAATTTGTGGAGGCACCGAAAGAAGAAAATGTGCTCGAAGCACCGGAAATCACTGTGACTGCACCGGCAGCAGGTGAGACATCCGCAGATGCAGTCGTATCTTCATCAAAAGAAGGCAAACATTTTGAGGCAGTTGCAGACCAGGCTGCAGATCCGGCAACACTGACGCTGAATGATAACGTTCAGGTATCCTACAGTGATGGATGGGGATATTCCGGATACGTAACGGCAGAGAATGATGGAACAAACAACGGAAAATTTGATGTTTCCGGAGAAGACAAAGCAATGTTTATCCGTTTCCGTATGAAATCAGATGAGATCACAGGAAGCGGTACATATCAAATGCTTGGCAAGATGGATGAGCAGTATGGTGTTCAGCTCAAGAGCAGCGGCGTACTTGTTTATGCATGCGACGCAAAAGGTTCCTGGGTTGAGAGCAGCTGTGCGATCGATTCCAGTTTCTGGAATAAATGGCATGATATTCTGGCAGTATTTACCGGTACAAAGATGCAGATCTATGTAGACGGCAAAGCCGGAACACCGACATCCGGAAGAGCAAACGCAAGCGACAATTACGATGTAACCCTGAAATCTTACAACACAAGTACCTTTACAACTGGTTATAACATCAGCAAAGATCTTGGTTCCTCAACAACACCTCCATATACCGGACTGCTTTCTGACATCCGCATCTACAGCGGAAAAGATTACTCTGATAATCTGCAGAAATCTTATGCAGTGACAGCTCATGCACTGGATCAGGCAACACCGTCTGTAAACATTGCACTGACACCGTATACAACCAGCACAACCTGGTATAAGGACGGCAAAGAAGTAGAAGCAGGTGCAGCATTTGAGGCAAATGCAAACTATGAAGTAAAAACAGTCCTGACAGCAGTTGGCGATTATCGTTTCGCAGACAGCAGCAAACCGCAGAGCATCAAACTCTCTGACGGTACAAGTGTGAAACCGGAAGTAAATGTTGCAGCTGATTACAGATCCATGACCGTTTCCTACAGCTTTAAGACAGAGGAAGTACCATGTACCTGTGAGATCACAGATCTTGTATTTGATAACCAGACCATCCAGATGGCAGCAGCAGATACAAGCAAAACACTGAAACTGGCTGCAAAAGCAACCGCAGCAGACTGTGCAGCACATGAAAAGAACATCACTTACACTTATACACTGGTAGATGCCGGCACAACAAAGGCAGCTCTGGAAGGTGATGTACTGACAGTAAGTGCAGCAGGAACAGCAAAAGTAAAAGTAGTTGCAGAACTGAACGGAAAAACAGCAGAAAAAGAGATAACGGTTACCGTAACATCTGACAAAGCAACGGAAGCTTCCAGAACAGAACTTGGCAATACCGTAAACAATGCGAAAGCAATCGACAAAACGCTGTATACCGAGGATTCTGTAAAAGCACTGGAAACAGCGATCACAAATGCAGAAGCCGTACTTGCAAAAGAAAATGCAAGCGAAACAGAAGTAGCAGCAGCAAAGAAAGCAGTACAGGATGCAATCGATGCTCTGCAGAAAAAAGATACGGTTGACAAAGACAAAGAAGAAGCACAGAAAGCTCTGAGTGATGCGGTTACAAAGGCAGATGCTGTTTATGCAGCAGGTCAGGGACAGTACACCAAAGAATCCTGGGATGCATTTGAAAAAGCATACAAGGCAGCAAAAGAAGCAGGTGCTGATCTTACGGCAGCTGCTCTGAAAGATCTGACAGCAGCTCTTGAAAAGGCACAGGCAGCTCTGAAAACAGCAGAGACACCGGATACAGAACCAAATCCGACTCCGACACCGGCAGAGAAGAAACTGGCAGCACCGACGATCAAGTCTGTGAAAGCAAGTGCAGCAAAAGCAGGTGTGGTTGTAAAAGTGATCGTGAATGCAGTGGAAGGTGCAGATCATTATGATATTTACCGCACCGTAAACGGCAAGACGGTTCTGGCAGGAAGCACTGCATCCGGCAAGCTGGTATTTAAAGATAAAAAAGCCGCTTCTTTGAAAGGCATCAAGCGTGCATCTTACCGTGCAGTAGCAGTATCTAAGGATGCAAACGTAAAAGCAAGTGACAACGGTGCAGCTAAGACTGTGAAGTTTACAGCAAATGTAAAAATCAAGAAAGCAGCTGCTTCAGGCAAGAGTGTAAAACTGAGCTGGAAGAGAAATAAAAAAGCAACCGGTTATGTGATCTATCGTTCTACGAAGAAAAACTCCGGTTATAAACGGATCAAGAAGATCAACAACAATAAGACCGTTTCTTATCAGGATAAGAAGATCAGGAAGAAAGGTAATTACTACTACAAGATCGTGACGGTCAAAAAAGGAAATGCAAGTGCAATGTCCACTGCAAAAAAGGTAAAAGTGAAATAAAAAGTCGATAAAATCGAAGGATTTTTACCCGAAAAAGGGCTGCTGCAGCGATGCGGCAGCCTCTTTTTATGCGAAAAATATGCGAAAAGCATAAAAAAACATAATTTTCTCTTTTCTTTTTTGGTGATTTATATTACAATAATAGTCAAGTCAGATTAATAAGCGTAGTTGGTCTGGTATGAAAATGTATGGAAGGGAGAGAAAGACATGATATCAAACCAGATATTACAGTCAACCATAGAAGGATTAAAAGAAATATCGAGGATTGATTTTTGCGTGATCGATCTGGAAGGCAATGTGCTGGCTGCAACGTTTCCGGAGTCAGAAGAATATCGTTCCTCAGTCGTTCCGTTTGTAGATTCACCGGCAGACAGCCAGGTGGTACAGGGACACCAGTTTTTCAAAATATACGATGAGCTTCAGGTAGAATATGTGCTGGTAGCAAAAGGAAGCAGCGATGATGTTTATATGATCGGCAAGATGGCTGCATTCCAGATCCAGAATCTGCTGGTTGCATACAAAGAGCGATTTGACAAAGATAACTTTATCAAGAATCTGCTTCTGGACAACCTGCTTCTGGTAGATATTTATAACCGTGCGAAGAAGCTTCACATTGCAGCAAATGCGAGAAGAGTGGTATTTCTGGTTGATACGGCTCAGGAGAAGGATAATGCTTCCATGGAATGTATCCGTTCACTGCTTGGAACCAAGACAGGTGATTTTATTACAGCAGTTGATGAAAAGAGCATTATCGTTGTCAAAGAGCTGGCTTCCGAAGAAGGTTATCAGGAAATGGAGAAAACGGCAAAGCAGATTTTAAATGTTCTGCCGGCAGAAAAGCAGGAAGTATCGCATATTGCATATGGAACGATCGTAGAAGAGATCAAAGAAGTTTCCAGATCTTATAAAGAAGCACGTATGGCAATGGATGTCGGAAGGATCTTTTTCGAGGAGAAAAATATCATCGCATACAGTTCTCTTGGCATCGGCCGTCTGATTTACCAGCTTCCGATCCCGCTCTGCAAGATGTTTATCAAAGAGATTTTCGAGAACAAATCACCGGATGATTTCGATGAAGAGACGCTGGTTACGATCAACAAATTCTTTGAAAACAGCCTGAACGTTTCAGAGACATCCAGACAGCTGTATATCCACAGGAATACACTGGTATACCGCCTGGATAAGCTGCAGAAGAGTACCGGACTGGATCTGCGTGTATTTGAAGATGCAATCACATTCAAGATCGCACTGATGGTAGTCAAATATATGAAGTACATGGAGACGCTGGATTATTAATACCGCCTCCGTCATAAACCGCAGCATGGACACATAAAATAGCAACAAACAGAAGAAGACCGGAGAAGCCGCGTGCAAAGCCGGTCTTTTCTTGGGTTACAGAAAAGATGCGTTTCTGTACCGGGGAAGATATAAGGAGCAAAGATATGGCAAAGGACAAGAAGTTCGGAAAAGGTTTTTTCTGTGGAATCCTGACTTCGGCTGTGGTCGTTCTGGCCGGAAGCGGGGTGCTTCAGCAGGGCGGCTGGATCACAGGAGCAGATCAGAAAGAAGCAGGGGCAACGCAGGAGAGCACAGACAGTGCAGGCACACAGCTCAGTCTGGATCAGAAAAAGGTAGATACAAAGATCAAGAAGATGGAAGAGATCATCAATCAGCTCTATCTTGACAGTACGGATAACGATACGGTCGAAGCCGGCATTTATAAGGGCATGATCAGCGGACTTGGAGATCCTTATGCTGCATATTATACACAGGATGAACTCGAAAAACTGAATGAATCCACATCCGGAGAGTACAAGGGGATCGGTGCAAAGCTTTCACAGGATACACAGACGGGGGCAATCCAGGTCGTGACCTGTTTTGAGGGGACACCGGCAGAAAAGGCAGGGCTGCTTCCGGGAGACATTCTCTATTCGGTCAATGACATCGAAGTGACCGGGAAAGATCTGACCGATGTGGTCAGCCTGATCAAGACAGCAAAAGGAGACACCGTCCATCTGACAATCGCCAGAGAGGGTGAAAAGGATTATCTGGAGTTCGATGTGGAACGCTCAGATGTTGCCGTCCCGACGGTGGCCTACAAAATGCTGGATGATGAGATCGGTTATATCGCAGTCAGTGAGTTTGACAAGGTGACGGCGGAGCAGTTCAAGAATGCTCTGGCGAAATTAGAAGAACAGGGTATGGAAAAGCTGATCATAGACCTGCGAAACAACCTTGGCGGTGTGCTGGATACCTGCTGCGAGATGTTAAAACAGATGCTTCCGAAAGGACTGATCGTTTATACCGAAGATAAATACGGGCAGAGAACAGAATATACCTGCGACGGAAACAATGAGTTCAAAAAGCCGCTGGCAGTGCTGGTCAACGGGTACAGTGCCAGTGCGGCAGAAATCTTCAGCGGAGCAATCAAGGACTATGGGATTGGTACTTTAGTCGGTACGAAAACGTATGGAAAAGGGATTGTGCAGCGGATTGTCGGAATGGAGGACGGAACGGCAGTCAAACTGACGGTTTCCAAGTATTTCACGCCAAACGGCACGGATATCCACAAAAAAGGCATTGAGCCGGATGTGACCGTTGAGCTTGATGAAAGTCTGAAAAATAAAGTGACGGTCACGGAAGAAGAGGATAATCAGTTGCAGAAAGCCATTTCAATACTTCAGGAGGAAAAAAACGATGCAGAGTAAAATTGTTTTCAGAGAGATGTTAAGTGAGCTGAAGGCACTTGCAGATGTGCAGGGAAATTATCTTACAAAAGAAGACATAAAAAAATTCTTTCCGGGAGATGCCCTGAATGAGGAACAGTTTGGACTGGTCTGCGAATACCTTGTCAGCCAGAAGATCAAAGTGGACGGGTACGAACCGGCCAAAAAGACACCGGAAACCGCACAGAAGACAGTGAAGGAGCATGCAGAGAGAGCGTCTGCTTCGAATCCTGAGACAGAAAAACAGGAAGAAAACAGTGAAACACAGGACGGGGAAGGTCCGGATTTCCTTGGTATGTATCTGGAGGAACTTGCAGAGATCGAAAAACTTTCCGAGACGGAAGAAGAACGTCTGTTTTTCGAGGCGGTAAATGGCGATTCCATGGCAAAAAGCACGCTGGCAGGACAGTATCTGGAAACGGTCTACGAGCTTGCCATGACGTATGTCGCTTCCGAGCTGCCGATCGAAGATCTGGTGCAGGAAGGCAATATCGGACTGCTGCTTGCACTTGAAAATCTGGAGGCAAAGCCAAATCTGGAAGAATACCGTAAGCAGGTGTTTGACGGTATCCGGAAAGCAATGGAAGAGGCCGTTGAGATGTCACAGGACAAAAAAGACCTGGATGACGAGATCGTAGGCAGAGTCAATCACCTGAACGAGTCGATCCTCAGCCTGGAAGAGGATCTTGGACACAAAGTTTCCATGAGTGAACTGTCGGCCTATCTGGAAATGCCGCTTGAGGAGATCAAAGATGTTCTGCGTATGGCCGGTGATGAGATGAAAGATAAATCAGATGTGAGATGATTCCCGCCTCTGCAGGCGGCGAGCAACAAGCTTGTATCAGTGGCGGGATTCAATCTCCCATCTGATATAGCCTCCGGCGGATTGCAGAGGTGCACAGAAGAATATGTCATGCGATGCATGACGTGCACCTCGCAGCAAGAATGCCAGAGGCATTCTTGGAAAAATGTTCTGCCGGATGGAAGGCTGTCATATAGTATGAGCAGGGGGGATTGCATGGAAAAAATGCAGAAACGATCAAAACCAGTGACCCTGCTCATTTCACTTCTGGGTTCCTGGATCGTCACAGCAGTGCTTCTTGTGCTGCTGGCAGCTGCGATGATGAAATTTCAGTTAGAAGAAGGAAAGATCTCGGCGGCTGTGACCGTCATTTATCTGGGATCTGCCTTTTTGGGCGGAAGGATCGCAGGCAGAAGGACGGAGAACAAAAAATACCTGTGGGGGTTGCTCGCAGGAATGTGTTATTTTGCAGTGCTTTTTCTTCTGACACTGATCCTGAAACGGAACATAGATCCGTCTTCCATACAGACGATAACGACAGCCTGTCTGTGCATGGGAGGCGGAATGTTAGGCGGAATGCTTGCTTTTTAAAAGCATTTCGTGTAAAAGTTCGTATAGATTTTTAAAAACAGTTATGTTAAAATAGGCAGATGTTAGATTCAGAAACAGCCATCAAAGATGGAGGAAATACAGGATAATGATGAAAGAAAAATATGAATCGCTCTCAGCGGTTGAATTAAAGGCGATTGCAAAAGCCAGAGGCCTGAAAAATCTTTCCGGTCTGAAAAAGAGTGAAGTAGTTACAAGAATGCTTGAGGCAGATGAAAAAGAACGTGAGCAGAAAATATCCGAAGAGACGGAAGAACGTGCACAGACACAGACCGTAAAAGCGGAAAGACCAGAGATGACAGAGCATGCAGAGAGATCCGAAAAGCGTCCGGAAGAGAAAACAGGACTGGATTTTTCACAGCTTGACAGCGGTCAGACAGTGACCGGTATTCTGGAAGTAATGCCGGATGGTTTCGGATTTATCCGATCCGATAACTATCTGCCGGGTGACCATGATATTTATGTTTCGCCGTCCCAGATCCGAAGATTCAATCTGAAGACCGGAGATATCATCAGCGGCAATACACGTATCCGCACAAATACCACGCAGCAGGAGAAGTTTGCAGCCTTGCTCTATTTAAAAAGCACAAACGGCATGCATCCGGCAGAAGCTGCCAAAAGATGCAATTTCGAGGATATGACACCGATCTTTCCGAACCAGCGTATGCGTATGGAGCGTGATTCGAGAAATGTAGCCATGCGTATCGTTGACCTGATCTCACCGGTCGGCAAGGGACAGCGAGGAATGATCGTGTCACCGCCGAAAGCCGGAAAGACGACACTGTTAAAAGAGATGGCAAAGTCCATCCTTGGAAATGACCCGAATATGCACCTGATCATTCTGCTGATCGACGAGCGTCCGGAGGAAGTTACCGATATCAAGGAAGCCATTGTCGGAGATAATGTAGAAGTAATCTATTCTACCTTTGATGAGCTGCCGGAGCATCACAAACGAGTTTCCGAGATGGTGATCGAGCGTGCAAAGCGTCTGGTTGAACATAAAAAAGACGTTACGATCCTGCTCGACAGCATCACAAGACTTGCAAGAGCCTACAACCTGACGGTTCCACCAAGCGGACGTACCTTATCCGGCGGTCTTGACCCGGCAGCACTGCATATGCCGAAACGTTTCTTCGGAGCAGCGAGAAATATGCGTGAGGGCGGAAGCCTGACGATCCTGGCAACGGCACTTGTCGATACCGGAAGCAAGATGGACGATGTCGTATACGAAGAGTTCAAGGGAACCGGAAACATGGAGCTTGTCCTTGACCGCAAGCTTTCCGAAAAGAGAGTTTTCCCGGCACTGGATATCCAGAAATCCGGTACCAGAAGAGAGGATCTTCTGCTCGATCCGGAAGAGCAGGAAGCAGTGTACATCATGCGAAAAGCATTAAACGGTATGAAGTCGGACGAAGCCGTCGAGAACATCCTGAATATGTTTGTACATACGAAAAACAATAAAGAACTGGTACAGATGGTCAAAAAACAGAAATTTATATAAAATCGTTGCTTTTTATAAAGATTTATGGTATAATTCAAACGCTGTTTAACAGACAGTTTAACTGTAGGGACTTACAGGGATAGTCCGGGGTATCTTGCCGTGGAAACATCAGGAGCGGCATTGACCGGAAATCGACCGAGAAAGGTAAGCAGTTCACAAAATAAGAAAAAGAGGTGAAAATCATGAAGGAAGGAATCCATCCAGAGTACTATCAGGCAACTGTAACTTGCAACTGCGGTAACACATTTGTAACAGGCTCCACAAAAAAGGATATCCATGTTGAAATCTGCTCCAAATGCCATTCATTCTACACAGGACAGCAGAAAGCAGCAGCAGCACGCGGACGTATTGATAAATTCAATAAGAAATACGGCATCAAATAATAAGCGTTTTGGGTACAGGAGTATACAGATGTCCTGCGAAAGTAGGATGTATATGCTTAAGATAATGAGAGGGGTTGAGGTTGAAAAATCTCAACCTTTTTTATCACATGGATTTTTTGTGTGGATGTTTTGAACGCAGAGAAGCGGATTGTGAATGTCTGCTTTACACAAAAAGTTTCCGGGTGTGGAAGTTGGAGGAAGCAGCAGTATGAAATCATCCAATATAGGCGGTCAGGCGGTCATGGAAGGCGTGATGATGCGAAATGCAGATAAATATGCAGTCGCAGTCCGCAAAACCGACGGCGAGATCGTTGTGAAAACAGAAGAATATAAAGGTATTGTTCAAAATAAAAAAATACGTTCTCTTCCGATCATACGAGGTGTGTTCAGCTTTATAGATTCCATGGTTCTTGGTATGAGTACACTGACTTATTCTGCATCTTTTTTTATGGATGAGGAAGAAGAAGAGAAAGACGAAAAGAAGGAGTCCGTGATGATGGGGCTGACGATTGCATGTTCAGTTGTGATGGCAGTAGCCATTTTTATGATACTTCCTTATTTTTTGTCACAGTTGTTTCGAAAATTTACAGATTCTACTACTTTGATCACACTGCTTGAAGGTGCAGTTCGTCTTGTGATTTTCTTTGGGTATATTCTGCTCATTTCCAGAATGAAAGATATTCAGCGTGTGTTTATGTACCATGGTGCAGAACATAAGTGTATTAACTGTATAGAGCATGGCATGGAGTTAAATGTGGAAAATGTGCTGAAAAGTTCCAGACTGCACAAACGCTGCGGAACCAGTTTTTTGTTTATCGTTATGATCGTCAGCATTATTTTCTTTTTGTTCATCCGGATTGAATCCCCGATCTGGCGAGTGGTATTCCGGCTTTTGCTGATCCCGGTGATCGCAGGCGTTTCGTTTGAGTTTATCCGTCTGGCGGGAAAGAGCGAAAATAAACTGGTAATTCTTTTATCAAAACCGGGTATGATGCTGCAGAAGCTTACAACAAGGGAGCCGGACGCTTCCATGGCAGAAGTAGCGATCGCATCGGTAGAGGCTGTGTTTGACTGGAGAGCATATCTGAAAGAAAATTTTGGGTGGCAGGAGAAAGTATGACGTACGAAGAAGCACGAAAAGAAGCAGAACAGATTCTGAAAGGGGCAGAAGTTCCGGATGCGGCTCTGGATGCCTGGTATCTTCTGGAATATGCGATACAGAAGATTGAAAAAAAGGAGACCGGGCGAACCTGGTATCTGATGAACCGAAAGGAAAGCATTCTGCCGGGGACACTCTTATACTATCAGGAATTGGTCTCCCGAAGAAAACAGCGGATTCCGCTGCAGCATCTGACAGGAGAACAGGAGTTTTACGGTTATCCGTTTTATGTCAATGAACATGTGCTGATCCCAAGGCAGGATACGGAAGTTTTGGTAGAAGAAGCACTGAAGCGAAAAAAAGAGGGCATGAAGGTGCTGGATCTGTGTACCGGTTCCGGCTGTATTCTGCTCAGTATCCTGAAAAATCTGAAGCAGGGAACGGGAGTCGGCATCGACATCTCAGAACAGGCACTTGAGGTTGCAAGACGAAATGCGAAAAGGCTGGGGCTGGAAGCAGCAACAACTTTTGTTTTAAGTGACTTGTTTGAGAAGGCACAGGGATCGTACGATATGATCGTCTCCAATCCGCCTTATATTGAAACGGAAGAGATTGCGCAGCTGATGCCGGAAGTGCGGGATCATGAGCCGCGTCTGGCACTTGACGGAATGTCTGATGGGCTTTATTATTACAGAAGTATCGTTTCACAATGCAGGGATTATTTAAAAGAAGACGGTGCACTGCTGTTTGAGATCGGTGCAGGGCAGGGAGCTGCAGTGAGTGAACTGCTCAAAGAAGCCGGTTTTGTGTCCGTCCAGGTAATAAAAGATCTGGCAGGGCTTGACCGGGTAGTTGCAGGAAAAGCAGGTACAAAGAAAGGAAAACAAGAAAAAGATGTTTGATAGACTGGAAGATTTGCTGATTCGATTTGAAGAGATCATGAGCGAACTGAATGAGCCGTTTGTCGTCAACGACCAGACCAGATTTCAGAAGCTTATGAAGGAGCAGAGTGATCTGCAGCCGATCGTGGATGCATATAAAGAATATAAAGAGAGCAAACAGACGGTAGAGGACAGCCTTTCCATGCTGGAAGAAGAGTCCGATGAAGAGATGCGAGAAATGCTCAAAGAAGAACTGAATGATGCAAAGAAAAATATCGAAGAACTGGAACATAAGCTCAAAATTCTGCTGCTTCCGAAAGATCCGAACGATGAGAAGAACGTTATCGTCGAGATACGTGCCGGAGCAGGCGGGGATGAGGCGGCTTTATTTGCAGCTGAGATTTACCGCATGTATGTGAAATATGCGGATATGCACCGCTGGAAAACAGAAATGATGAGCTTAAATGAAAACGGTATCGGCGGTTTCAAGGAAGTAACATTCATGATCACCGGACAGGGTGCATACTCCAGACTGAAGTACGAAAGCGGTGTACATCGTGTACAGCGTGTACCGGAGACAGAGTCAGGAGGGCGTATCCATACTTCCACGATCACGGTTGCGATCATGCCGGAAGCAGAAGAAGTAGACTTCCAGCTGGATATGAACGACTGTAAATTCGATGTATTCCGTGCATCTGGAAACGGCGGACAGTGTGTCAACACGACAGACTCCGCAGTACGTCTGACACACATCCCGACCGGTATCGTCATCTCCTGTCAGGATGAGAAATCTCAGCTGAAAAACAAAGACAAAGCACTGAAAGTACTGCGTTCCAGACTTTATGAAATGGAACTTGCAAAACAGCACGATGCAGAAGCAGAAGCAAGAAGAAGCCAGATCGGAACCGGTGACCGTTCCGAGAAGATCCGTACTTACAATTTCCCGCAGGGACGTGTGACGGATCATCGTATCAAACTGACACTGCACAGACTGGACGGTATCTTAAACGGCGATCTGGATGAGATCATTGACAGCTTGATCGCAGCAGATCAGGCAGCGAAACTTGCAAACCTGCAGGAAGCTTAAAAGTGATTGTATATAGTATAAGGAAGTGAGGTTTGTATTATGGGTAAATATTTTGGAACCGATGGTTTCCGAGGGGAAGCCAATGTAACTTTGACGGTAGAACATGCATTTAAGGTAGGACGTTTCCTTGGCTGGTATTACGGACAGGAGCATAAGCCAAGGATCGTCATCGGAAAAGACACCAGAAGAAGCAGTTATATGTTTGAATATGCACTGGTAGCAGGCCTGACCGCATCCGGAGCAGATGCGTACCTTCTGCATGTGACAACCACACCGAGTGTTTCCTATGTGGTAAGAACCGATGAATTCGACTGCGGTATCATGATCTCAGCAAGCCACAACCCATTTTATGACAATGGGATTAAAGTGATCAACGGAATGGGATGTAAACTGGAAGCAGAAGTTGAAGCTAAAATTGAGGCATATATTGATGGCGAGAGTGGAGAACTTCCGCTGGCGACAAAAGAAAATATCGGCCGCACGGTGGATTATGTTGCCGGAAGAAACCGTTACATCGGCTATCTGATCTCTCTTGCAACCAGATCCTTCAAAAATTACCGCATTGGGCTGGACTGCTCGAACGGAAGTTCTTCTGCAATCGCAAAGAGTGTTTTTGATGCACTGGGAGCGAAGACTTATGTGATCAATAATGAGCCGAACGGAACCAACATCAATACAAACTGCGGCTCCACACACATCGGTGTACTGCAGCAGTATGTAAAAGAAAAAGGCCTGGATGTCGGATTTGCCTATGACGGTGATGCAGACCGGTGTATAGCAGTCGATGAAAATGGCAATGTTATTGACGGGGATCTGATTCTTTACGTGTGTGGAAAATATTTAAAAGAGCAGGGCAAACTGAAAAATGACACGATCGTAACGACCGTCATGTCCAACCTCGGTCTGTACAAAGCATGCGACAAAGCCGGCATTCACTACGAAAAGACAGCTGTTGGTGACAAGTATGTCTATGAGAATATGACACAGAACGGCCACTGCCTGGGCGGAGAACAGTCCGGACATATCATTTTCAGCAAACATGCGACAACCGGTGACGGTATCCTGACTTCTCTGATGATCATGGAAGTGCTTACCGAGAAAAAACAGACACTTGGAACGCTGGCAGGAGAAGTGAAGATTTATCCGCAGCTGTTGAAAAACGTGCGTGTTGCCGACAAGAAGACAGCAAGAGAGAATCCGGAAGTACAAAAAGCCGTCGATCAGGTGGCAGAAGCACTTGGAGATGAAGGACGTATTCTGGTGCGTGAAAGCGGAACCGAGCCGTTGATCCGTGTTATGGTAGAAGCAGCAGAAGACGCACTCTGCGAAAAATATGTAGATCAGGTCGTAGATGTTATGAAGGCACAGGGACTGGTTGTAGAATAAGAAAAAAGTGTGGGCTGTCCTTTTTCAAACAGGGCAGCCTTTTTTATAAGAACAGGAAACAGAAGGTATGATAAATTTTAAAAAAGTAGAGCTGGAAGATCAGAAAGCGTACAAACCTTATATGGCACAGCAACAGTGCAGAAGCTGTGAGTGTACCTTTGCAAATCTGTACCTCTGGTCCAGATTTTATGCCGTTACGGCGACGGTGGAGAACGGGATGTTGCTGACAAAAAGTGAGGAAGGCGACTATCTGTCTTATGGATTTCCGATGGGAAAGCTAAAGTATTTAAAAGAGGCGGTGGATGCACTTTATGAGTACAGTAAAGAGAAGAAACGCAAGTTTCAGATGCACAATGTAACACCAGAACAGTTTGCACTTTTAGAAGAAATCTATCCGGGAAGATTTCAGATCGAATACCGCAGAGACTATGCAGATTATGTCTATGAAGCAGAAAAGCTTGCAAAATTATCCGGAAAGAAATATCATGGAAAGAAGAATCATACGAACAAGTTCAAAAAGCTCTATCCGAACTGGCAGTATGAGAGACTGAATGATTCGAACGTGGAAGAATGTTTTCAGATGGCACTGAAATGGAGAAACAAAAACGGTTGCGGAGAAGATCCAGAAAAGAACAGTGAGATGTGTGTAACCCTGAATTCACTGCGGCTGTATAAAGAGCTGGATCTTCGCGGAGGCGTGCTTCGTACCGAAGGAAACGTGGTTGCGTTTTCTATCGGAGAGCCGGTCTCAGATGACACCTTTGTAGTCCACATTGAAAAAGCATTTGCTGATGTGCCGGGTGCTTATCCGATGATCAATCAGCAGTTTGTGGAACATGAAGTGCAGGGATTTTCCTACGTGAATCGAGAAGAGGATATGGGCGAAACGGGACTTCGCAGTGCCAAAGAATCCTATCACCCGATTTTTATGGTGGAGAAAGGCGTTGTGACAGAGAAAGGGGAATAACAGCATGATTTCAGAGAAGATGAGAGGATATGTGGAGAACAGTTCTGCGATCCGTGCAATGTTTGAAGAAGGCAAAAAGATGGCAGATCAGTTCGGAGCAGAAAATGTATACGATTTCAGCCTCGGTAATCCGAATGTGCCGGCACCTGCCGAAGTAAAAAATGCAATCGAAGAAATCCTGAAAAACGAAGATGCACGGATGGTGCATGGCTATATGAACAATGCCGGATACGAAGATGTCAGAGAGGCTGTTGCAGCGTCGTTGAATCAGCGTTTTGGCACAGCATTTCACAAAGAAAATATTTTAATGACAGTCGGTGCGGCAGGCGGCATGAATGTCTTGATGAAAACCCTGTTAAATCCGGGCGATGAAGTGCTGACCTTTGCACCTTATTTCGGAGAATATCGTGCTTATGTGACGAACTACGACGGTATTTTAAAAGAAGTGGAGCCGGATACCGAAACTTTCCAGCCAAACCTGAAAAAATTCGAACAGATGCTCAGCGAAAAGACAAAAGCAGTCATCGTCAATACACCGAACAATCCGACCGGAGTTGTCTATTCTGAAGCAACCATTCAGAAAATGGCAGCGATTCTGGAGACAAAACAGAAAGAATTCGGTACAAGCATCTATCTGATTTCAGACGAACCTTACCGTGAGCTGGCATATGACGGCGTGGAAGTGCCGTATCTTACCAAATACTACCGCAACACGATCGTTGGTTATTCTTTCAGTAAATCTCTGTCACTTCCAGGAGAGCGTATCGGCTATCTGGTGATGCCGGATGAGCTGGACGGTGCAAAAGATATTATCGCAGCAGCAGCCGTTGCAAACCGTATCCTCGGATATGTCAATGCTCCGTCTCTGTTCCAGCGTGTGATTGCAAAATGTCTGGATGCAAAAGCAGATCTGGAGTACTATAACCGCAACCGTGAGACACTGTACAACGGACTTCAGAAGGCAGGACTTACCTGCATCAAACCGGAGGGAGCTTTCTATCTGTTTGTAAAATCGCCGATTGCAGATGAAAAAGAATTCTGCCAGAAAGCAAAAGAATACCATCTGCTGATCGTTCCGGGAAGCTCTTTTGCATGCCCGGGCTATGTGAGACTGGCATACTGCGTTTCTTATGAAACCATCGTAAATGCACTGCCAAAATTTGAAGAACTGATGAAAAATTATAAATAAACGCACGGACGAGGAGGAACGAAACATGAAGGCATGGGAAAAAAATGTCAGAACAGTGGTACCGTATGTACCTGGAGAACAGCCAAACCAGATCGGAATGATCAAGTTAAACACCAATGAAAATCCGTATCCGCCGGCTCCCGGAGTGCAGGAAGCAATCAAAAGCCTGGATGATAAAAAGATGCGTCTTTATCCGGATCCGACCGCAGATCTGCTGGTGAGTGAACTGGCTGACTTTTATCATCTGGATAAAGATCAGATTTTTGTCGGCGTTGGATCCGATGATGTGCTGGCCATGTGTTTTCTGACGTTTTTCAATTCCGAACGTCCGATCTTCTTCCCGGATATCACCTATTCTTTTTACGATGTATGGGCGGATGTATTTCGCATTCCGTATGAGTGCCAGCCGCTTGATGAAAATTTTCGCATTGTAAAAGAAGATTATTACCGGGCAAACGGCGGTGTGATCTTCCCAAATCCAAATGCTCCGACCGGAATTGCACAGGATCTTTCTGATATCGAAGATATTCTGCAGCACAACCAGGATGTGGTTGTGATCGTGGATGAGGCGTACATTGATTTCGGCGGACATTCTGCACTGGAGCTGATCGACCGCTATGAGAACCTGCTGGTTGTGCAGACGTTCTCAAAATCACGTTCTCTTGCCGGTATGCGGATCGGATATGCTTTCGGAAACAAACAGCTGATCAAGTATCTGAACGATGTGAAATATTCTTTTAATTCTTACACGATGAACTATCCGTCTCTTGTGATCGGAAGAGCGGCACTTGCAGACCGTGCTTATTTTGAAGAGACAAGGAACAAGATCATTGCGACCAGAGAGCGTGTCAAAAAAGAACTGGCAGGACTTGGATTTACCTTTGGAGATTCGATGGCAAACTTCTTGTTCATTACACACGAAAAAGTGGCAGCCAGAGAACTGTTTGAGGCATTGAAGATCAAGAAAATTTATGTGCGTTATTTCAATAAACCAAGGATCGACAACTATCTGCGTGTGACGATCGGAACGGATGAAGAGATGGATGCACTGCTTGCATTCTTCCGTGACTATCTGAAGAAAAAAGCCTGAGAAAGGGAACAGCGAAATGGATGAAAGAAACGAAGATTACGATATCTACGGAAGTTTTGCCTGTGTATATGATAAATTCATGGACAACGTGCCTTATAAAGAGTGGGGCAAATATCTGAAATCGCTCCTGGAAGAACAGGGTATTTCAGACGGGCTTATGCTGGAGCTTGGATGCGGCACAGGAAGTCTGACGGAGATTTTAGCAGATGCCGGATACGACATGATCGGTGTGGATCTGTCCGCAGACATGCTTGATATTGCTATGGAAAAACGGGAACAGTCCGGCAATAATATTCTCTATCTTTTGCAGGATATGCGGGAATTTGAGCTGTACGGGACAGTTCGGGCAGTGGTCAGCATCTGCGATTCCATGAATTATCTGCCGTGTGAAGAGGATTTTCTTCAAACTTTAAAGCTGGTCAACAATTATCTGGACCCGGAAGGGGTGTTTATTTTTGACCTGAACACACCATACAAATACCGGGAACTGATCGGGGATGCGACGATCGCAGAGAACCGTGAAGATGCCAGTTTTATATGGGAAAATACATGGTATGAGGATGAACAGGTCAATGAATATGATCTGACGATCTTTGCAAGGACAAAGGGAGAATACTATCAGAAATTCTTCGAAACACATTACCAGAAAGCTTATGAACTGGAGACAGTAAAAGAGCTGATCCAAAAGTCAGGGATGGAATTTGTGGCAGCTTATGATGCATTTACCAGAGAACCGGTCAGAGCGGACAGCGAACGTATTTATATTATAGCGAGGGAAAAAGGAAAGAAAGGAACCAAGCAGATATGACAGACTATATTGTAAGAGCGACGGCAGCGGACAGTCAGATCCGTGCCTTTGCCGCCACGACAAGAGAAATGACAGAATATGCAAGAAAAGTGCATGAAGAAAGCCCGGTTGCCTGTGCAGCACTGGGAAGACTGATGACGGCAGGAGCCATGATGGGAGCGATGATGAAAGGAGATAAGGATCTTCTGACCCTTCAGATCCGGGCAGACGGTCCTCTTCGCGGCATGACCGTGACGGCCGATGCAAAAGGAAATGTCAAAGGGTTTGCCGGAAATCCACAGGTGATGCTGCCTCCGAATGCTCTCGGAAAACTGGATGTCGGCGGTGCAGTCGGTCATGGCATTTTAAATGTGATCAAAGATATGGGCATGAAAGAGCCGTACGTCGGACAGGTTGGGCTGCAGACCGGAGAAATTGCAGAAGACTTAACTTATTATTTTGCAACTTCTGAGCAGGTTGCTTCTTCGGTCGGACTCGGCGTACTGATGAACCACGACAATACGGTTCGTCAGGCAGGCGGATTTATCATCCAGCTGATGCCGTTCACCGATGAGAAAGTGATCGATGCTCTGGAAAAGAAGCTTTCCAGTGTGAAATCGGTGACAAGTATGCTTGATGCCGGTATGACACCGGAAGATATTTTGCAGGAGCTGCTCGGTGAATTCGGTGTGGAGATCACCGAAAAGACGGAGACACGTTTTGCATGTAACTGTTCAAAAGAGCGTATGGAAAAGGCTCTGATCAGCATCGGCAGAAAAGACCTGGAAGAGATGATAAAGGACGGCGAACCGATTGAGATGAACTGCCATTTCTGTAATTCGCATTATCAGTTCAGCGTAGAAGAACTGAAAAAAATTCTGGCACAGGCAAAGAAAAGATAACGTTCAGAAGAAAAGGAGGCGAAAGGCATGAGAGATGGTTTTATCAAAGTTGCGGCAGTCACACCGGATATCCGTGTGGCAGACTGTGAATACAATGCAGAACAGATCTGCAAAAAAATGAAAGAAGCGGCAGCCCTTGGCAGTAAGATCATTGTATTTCCGGAGCTTTGTATCACCGGTTATACCTGTGAGGACCTCTTCTGGCAGGAGGTACTTTTAAATGGAGCAAAAGACGCACTGGATCAGATCAGAAAAGAAAGCCGTGAAATCGATGCATTGGTTTTTGTCGGACTTCCGTGGGAATGGAAAGGAAAGCTTTACAATGTTGCAGCGGCGATCTGCCATGGCAGACTGCTGGGACTGGTGCCGAAAAAGAATCTTCCGAATTATTCTGAGTTTTATGAAATGCGTCATTTTGAGCCGGCAAACGGAGAACTAGATTACATTGAATATCCGGGTGAAGAAGAGCAGGAATGGATTCCGTTTGGCATGCAGCAGATCTTTTACTGTCCGCAGATGGAGGGTCTTACTGTTGCAGCGGAAATCTGTGAAGATCTCTGGGTGCCGCAGCCTCCAAGCATCACACATGCCATTGCAGGAGCCAATGTGATCGTCAACCTTTCTGCGAGTGATGAAATCACCGGAAAGGACAGTTACCGCAGAAATCTGGTTGGCGGACAGTCGGCAAGACTGGTCTGCGGTTATATTTATGCAGATGCCGGAGAAGGAGAATCTTCTACGGATCTTGTCTTTGCCGCACACAATCTGATTGCAGAAAACGGAACAATCCTTGCACAGTCAAAACGTTTTGAAAATGAGATCGTGACAGCAGATCTGGATATCCACAGGATTCGTGCAGAACGCCGCAGAATGACGACTTATCCGACTACGCAGGAAGAATACGAATGGACGGAGTTTGAACTGAAAACGGAAGAGACAAAACTGGAGAGAACGTTTGCACAGACGCCGTTCGTTCCGCAGAATAAAAATGACCGGGAACGTCGCTGCGAGGAAATCCTATCCATCCAGGCACTCGGTCTGAAGAAACGTCTGGTGCACACAAACTGCAAAAGTCTGGTAGTCGGAATTTCCGGCGGACTGGACTCTACCCTGGCACTTCTGGTGGCAGCCCGTGCCTGTGATATGGCAGGCATCGGAAGAAATCACATTCTGTCTGTGACAATGCCATGTTTCGGAACGACAGACCGCACCTATCAGAATGCCTGTGAGCTGACCAGAAGACTTGGAGCTACCTTAAAAGAAGTGGATATCCGAAAGTCCGTGACATGCCATTTTGAGGATATCGGTCAGGATATCAACTGTCATGATGTCACCTACGAAAACGGCCAGGCGAGAGAGCGTACACAGGTACTGATGGATCTTGCAAACAAGAGCGGCGGTATGGTGATCGGAACTGGTGACATGTCAGAACTTGCACTTGGCTGGGCAACCTACAACGGTGATCACATGTCGATGTACGGCGTGAACGCTTCCGTTCCGAAAACACTGGTACGCCATCTGGTGCGTTACTGTGCCGATACCTGTGAGGATCGCAGACTGGGAGAAGTACTGTATGATATTTTGGATACGCCGGTCAGCCCGGAACTTCTGCCGCCGGAAGACGGAAAGATTTCACAGAAAACAGAAGATCTGGTCGGACCTTATGAATTGCACGATTTCTTCCTGTACTATGTGCTTCGATTTGGCTATGCACCGGGCAAAATTTACCGTATTGCCGGAAAATCGTTTGCCGGTGTGTATGACGATGAGACGATCCTGAAATGGCTGAAGAAATTTTACTGGAGATTTTTTGCACAGCAGTTCAAGCGTTCCTGCCTGCCGGACGGTCCGAAGGTCGGATCCGTCGCAGTATCGCCGAGAGGAGATCTGCGTATGCCAAGCGATGCCTGCGTGCGTCTGTGGCAGAGAGAGCTTGAAAAGTTATAAATCACATAAATATTAAGTTGAAATATAAAATAATATTTGACAGAAAAGCAATCTTTATGTATACTTCTATACAGAGAGCAACGAAAGAGGGAAAGCAAAAGGGGGTGCCTGTGACAGCACCTACCTTTGTGCTTTTGCCAGAGAGTTTTTGATTGCCTGAAATAATAATTCAGAAGTATATTTATTCTCACGGGAGCAAGTGATCCCATCTAAGGACTGTTTCTGACAGATCTGTTCGGACAGTTCATCCAAAGAAGGTTCTACGAGCGGAAAGGCAGTAGTGACCGAATCCCCAAGATTTACAAGGCGAATAGAATCAATCTGATCCCTATTTAACGTAACTTCAATATCCGCATAATGGTTGTTCAGAATCAGGGAAGCCGTATAGACTCCGGGCTGATATCCGACGGAATCTGCATCAGCGGAAGAAGAAAACGTTGTTTTTGTTTCTGTATCCGGTGTATTTGATGCATCGTGTGGCCGGAACATCAGAAAAAGCAGGATCAGAAGTACCAGGATTAAAAAGATAAAAATGGCAGTGTAGATCAATTCTCTCATGTGCAGGACGACAATTTTAGGTTTGGACATCGGTGTTTCCTTTTTTGTTTTTACCAGTATATTTCGCAATGCTTCTCGATATGACGTTTGACTTGAATCAAAAGAGGTGGTTTGTATGAAAAACGATGTATGGCGTGCACCTCGCAGTAACGATGCCAGAGATATTCTTAAATCTCAGGAAATCTCTGCATGCAGGAAAAGAAAGGAGAAGAATTTGGATGAACACAGACAAATGGAAAAGGATACTGGCAGGCTTTCTGGCGATACTTTGTCTTCTGACGTCGCCAATGTCCGTCTATGCATCCGGGATGCAAAAGAGCAGTTTTGCGGGAAAGAGACAGACGATGAGCAGTGAGAAAGCAACAGAAGCGAAGAGTGCTCAGAGCGAAATGCCGCAAAGACAGACCGAACAGCAGATGCAGACGGAAAAACAAAAGCAGACCGAACAAAAGCGGGAGGAAGGTCTGGAGTCAGAGTCTGCATCGAAGAAAAATCCGGAGATAAAACAGGAGTCCGAAGAACAGAAAAATCCGGAGACAAAAAAAGATCTAGGCAGTCAGGAGAATCTAGAATCGCAAAGGAAACAGGAATCGAAAGAAAATACGGTTCAGGGCAGTTCGGATCAGACGGAAAAGGTGATGGATTCGATGAAAATTTCACAGACAGAGCGGCAGAACCGAAAAGTGTCCGGAGAGGAAGAAACCGAAAAAAATCCGAAAGTGAAAAAGCAAAGTGCGAAGAACGAGGCGAGAGCTGCATCAGACAGCATTTATCTGACGGTGCGTTCCAGTGCGGTGACGCTGGATAAAGCATCCGGTGTGAAAGTTGGAAATGTCAAAACACAACTGCCGGATGGATACGAAGGCTACATTCGAAGGACTGCCAAATGTGAGACGAACCTTGGCAGTGATGTTTTTACAGCCGAAGGCGGACCGCTGGATGGCAGGGAGGACTGCAAGACACTTACGGCAAAAGACAAGAATAAGTATTATGCCTGGTACCGGAAAGGGATGTATTATCAGGGAAAATGGGTGGACATCAAAGTGACACTGGTTGATTTCGAACTGCGGGACGGAGCATTTTTCCGTTTTGTGACGGATCGGCCGGGGATTGAGACCTGTAAAGTAGAGTGGGCAGAGACAAAAATGGAGTTTTTCCGCTCAGATAATGGAAATGCGATCGATGTCAAAGGTTATATTACATTTCAGGATATCGATCTTTATCAGGGAATCCTGATGAAAAATGGTTTTGGAAATGTTTATGTGAAAAGAGCAGCACTGGAAAATCTGAAAGCAGCAACGGTGAAGGGCAAAAATTATTACTTTGACACGTCCGGTCTAAACCAGAGCGGAAGTGATACCGGCTTTATGCTGTCGGTACTGATTTCGGGAAAGGCGGCGACAGCGGTCTTTACATTTGTCAGGCCGGAAAACAATCTTGGAACCTCTACGACACCGTCCGGCGGGCTTGTGGCAAAAGCTTACAAAATGTTTCCAAATGCCCATCCGCATATCGAAAAATATGTTTCGGACAGTGACGAAAAGATGACGTCCGAAAACCGCCTTTCCACCAGAGAAGAGACATACACCTATACGCTTCGCACGATGGTTCCAATCGAAAATGAAGAAACCTGTTACCATGATCTGAGCATTTCCGATCAGTTGGATGATTTTCTGGAGATTAAAAATGTCACTGTGACAAACGAAAACGGGGCAAATGCAGAAAAGTTCTGGACGATACAGAAAACAAATGCGTTTGTGGCTCGATGCAGTGATATCAAAAATACCAGTTTTTACGGCCATACGTATGATTTTCAGATCACGGTCGGCGTGAAAAAGGATGCCGGTCTTGAAAAACGCTGGGATCCGGCAAAGAAAATGGCAAGGATCAAAAATCAGGCATCTGCCTCTTCTGACGGCAACACGGTTCGATCACAAACCGTAGTGACAAATATTGCACCGGTGAAATCTTCCGTTTCGGTGGAAAAGAGAGATGGCAAAACAAAAGAAAAACTTCCGGGGGCCGTCTTTGCCGTATACGAATGGAACGGCAGCAGATATGCAGCAACACCTCTGTTTCAGTTGAAAAATGAAGCAGATGGTGTGTATGAAAGTGCAGAAATACTTTCTTATACAGATGAGAACAAGGGAAAATTCAAGATCATAGAAGAACAGTCGCCGGAAGGCTACACAAAGAGCGGATGGGAGAAGGAATTTGTTATCTCACCGTTTGAAAGTAAAAAAATCACGTATCACGGTGACAACGCCTGTTTCAATGAACCGCTGTGGATCACCGTGCAGATTCAGAAAAAGGATCTGGAGACAGGAAAAGCACTGTCGGGTGCGAGATTTGCGGTATACGAATGGAATCAGGAACAGCAAAATTATGTGCCGTATGCAGCTTGGCCGGAGCTTGTGACAGCCATAAACGGAGAGGCAGTCAGCGGTAAACTTTACTATCAGAAAAAGAACGAAGGAAAATTTCGACTTCAGGAAACACAGCCGCCGAAAAACTATTTTGGAGATTATGTGGACGGTGAGAAAGAAAAAGGGCTGAAATTCTATGATTTTCGCGTCACTGCCCAGAATGCAGGACAGAGCCTGGAGCTGACCAACAACGGGAAGCAGACGGGATTTGTCAATACACCGCAGATGGCATCGATCGCGGTGAAAAAAATCGGCGAGGTCTTAACAGAAGCCAGAGATTCGGCGGATGGTGTGATATTTCTCTATGAAAAGCAGCCGCTTGCCGGAGCAAAATACGAGATTACAGCGGCAGAAGATATCTATAAGGCCGACGGAGTGACACTGGCTCTGAAAAAGGGTGCAGTGGCACAGCAGCTGGTAACCGGAAAAGATGGTACGGCAGTCAGCAGGAAGTTGTATCTTGGCAGGTATCATGTGACAGAAACCGAGGCACCGCAGGGCTATGTGCGAAAAGATACGGCAGCAGGAAATACCAGAACAGTGACACTTTCCTACCGCGGACCGGAAATCCGGGAATATGTAAGCGAAGAGCAGGTCTTTGAAAATGAACGCCCAAAGATGCAGGTGACGGTTTTCAAACGCTCCGAGAACACACAGAAGGGACTTGCAGGAGCACGGTTTGGATTGTATGCGGGAGAAAACATTCTGTCGGATGGAAACAGGATCGCAGCAAAAGATACGCTGCTTGCTCTGGCGTACAGTAAAAAAGACGGAAGCTGTCTTTTTGATGCGGATGTTCCATGCGGTTACCGCTATTATGTAAAAGAAATCCAGGCACCGGAACATTACTATAAACAGGTGAAAAAAGCACGTTATGAGTTTCAGTGGATTTATCAGGATGATAAAACACAGCTTTACACATTCCCGAAACCTGGAAGCGAATCAGAAGCCGTTTTTCTGAACCAGGAAGTAACAGCAGAAGTTACGGTTCAGAAAGTGGATGCACAGAGCGGACTTTCCAGGCCACAGCAGATGGCATCTTTAAAAGGAGCCGTGTACGGCATCTATGCAAAAGAAGCGATTACATCGGCAGATGGCGATGGAGAGATTCTCTATGAGAAGAATGCAGAAGTCATGCGAAAAGAGACGGATACAGAGGGCAGACTTTGTTTTACAGGCCTGCCACTTGGAACGTACTATGTAAAAGAAATCAAAGCTTCGGAAGGATACCTTGCCGATGCCGCAGTTTATACGGTGGACTGTGCCTATGAAGGACAGGATATTCTTGTGATCAAAAAAGAAGTGTTCAGTAAAGAACGCATCAAATCTCAGCCATTTACTTGCTTTAAACTGACCGGAGACAATAAAGAGACAGATCTGGAATGGATGAGAGGTGCCGGATTCTCTGTGTACAGTGTAAAAGAGCTGGAAGAAAAAGGGCATCTGAAAAAGGGCAGTGCACAGCTGGAAGATGCAGTCCTGATCCAGGAAGTAATCGATCAGTATCGGGATAAAGATACGCTTCAATATCAGAAAATGAAAGCTCTGGAAACGGCAGCTTATTATGATGAGGCAGGTAAGATGCAGCGTCTTAAGGAGCAGTTTTCCGATGAAAACGGAGTTCTGAATATCCGGGCACTTCCATATGGCAAATATCTGCTGGTCGAGACGACCGTTCCAGAAGGAAAGGTGGCGGCGGCACCGAAAGTGTTGAACGTCGATTCGGATGAAAAAGACGGACTGGTGGACGGCGACGGCAAAGGAACATTGCAGATGGGATCTGCCATCTGGGATCAGCCGCAGACCAGTTATCTTAAAATCGTAAAGAAAGACAAAACAACCGGGGAAACGGTAGCGAAACCGGGAGCAAAGTATGTGATCCATGATGTCGAAGGAGCCTACTTTAACTGGTATATGGAAGATAAGACCAGTGAGGAAAAAGTCGATTATATCAATCGCTTTGGAAATCTTGTCGTTGCCTATACAAACGGAGAGATGCTGGGATCTTATGAAAATCCTTATGTGACCGCAGAGCGAAAGGACAGCGACGGCAGAGTGCTCGGCACTTATGTCTCCACGACCACAACACTGCCGCAGGGACTTTATATTTTAGAAGAAGTGCAGGCACCGGAAGGTTATGTACGCCAGGGAGCAGAAGGAAGATACCGCAAAAGAAACGGACAGTATTTCTTTGAAGTTTCGGCAAAAAAGCTGCCGGGTATGGAAGCGGTCCACGCACTGAAAATCACAGAAGAAGCGGTCGGAACCTGGGAACAGGCAGACATTGCTTCTAAAGATTACCGGGTGCGTGTGCAGATCGGTTCGGATGAGGCAAAGACAACGTATGACAGACTGGCAGGAGCCTTTGTGACGGAAGCGGTTCAGGAAAACGAGGCGGCAGTCGGCAAACTGAGCATTTATGCGGAGGGAGAAGTACTGACCGGATACGATCTGAAAAAGGGATTTGCCTATACCTGTAAGCCGCTTGCCGGCAATGTCTTTGTCGTGCGGGCAGCAGAAGATATCTTTTCCGGTGAAGGAAAGGGAGGACAGACTTTACTTTTTGCAAAAGGAAGTGTTGTGACCACACTCACTACCGATGAAAATGGAAAAGCATGGACTGAAAAAATAAAAGCAGCCGGCTGGGAATGGTATGGACTTCCGCTCGGCACTTATACGCTGGAACAGATAAAAGCAGCCAAAGGCTATGCACTTTCCGGGGAAAATCAGGCGGCAAGAACATTTGAGATCCGATATGCCGGACAGGAAGTTCCAATCCGGTATCAGAGTGAACTGTATGAAATTCCAAGACAGAGAGCACAGATACAGATTGAAAAGAAAGATGCAGAAACAAAAGAAAAACTTACAGGAGCAAAGTTTGGGCTTTATGCGGCAGAAGATATTTTGGCAGCTGATCAGAAAAGCATCCTGGTAAAGGAAGATACCAGATTGGCGATCGCAGAGACAAAAGAAGCGGAAAACGGTATTATGGATGCGGCCTTTGACCTGGATCTTCCGATGGCACACTATTATGTCAGAGAAGAAAAAGCACCGGATGGATATTATCGGTCTGATAATACAGAAGAAATTTCCTTTACAGCTGAAGATGACAGCAAAAATGCATCAGAAGATGGCAGATCCGAAGATAATATGGCAAACAGGACAGAAAATGACAGGAAATCAAATGCCAAAACAGGCACACCGCATGATGCTACAATCAAATCGTATGTACGCACGTTTGAAAACTATAAAACAATGCTTCAGATTAATATCATGGACTATGATACAGAAACGGAGCTGGATGGAGTAAAATACAGTATCGTGGATTCGAAGGGTGAGATTGTGCAGGAAGCAGTCAGTATACATGGCAACAATGTGCTGATCCGGGGGCTGAAAGTCGGAGAAACTTATCAGATCAGGGAGACAAAGGCAAGAGAAGGATATAACTGGCAGATTCTGGAAAAAGAAGGTTATAAGTCCCCGCATGTAAAAGAAGGATACGAACAGGGAAATCGTTTCTTTGAGGGAATCGCAAGTAAGGTATTTCGGTGTCAGGAAAATCAGGCAGAGATTCGGCTGGAAGACAAAGAATGTGTACAGGTTGTCAGCCTGTTTAACCGTTCCATTTCCGGAAAACTGGAGATCCGAAAAGAAGGAGAAGTGCCGGAAGCGGAGATCAAAGATCAGAAACTGCAGAAGATAGTCTATGAGACAAAAGGGTTAAAAGGGGCAGAATATGACCTTGTGGCAGCAGAAACGATTCCGCATCCGGACGGTTACAGCAAAGACCTTTATCTGATGGGAACGACCATTGCCCATGTGATAACCGATGAACAGGGAAAAGCGGTTCTTTCGGATCTGCCGCTTGGAAGGTATGAGATCAGAGAGACAAAAGCTCCGTCCGGCTACACGCGAAAGCAGAAAGATGCAAAACGAAACACAGAACTGTTGTGGAAAGACAGTGCAGATCTGGAAATTACTGCAACAGAAACCTTTTTCAACGAAAGACAGAAGATTGATATCGGGCAGGAACCGGATGGCCCGGAGGTGTCTCCGACGGTACCGGAAGAGCCGGGAACGATCATCGGAGAAGAGTGGAAAGGAAGGACCGGTGTCTTTAAGAAATGTGTGGACGGAGAGAAAGAAAACAGGCCGGAAGGAGCAGAATTCACACTTTATGCGAAAAAAGATATTACGGACGCAAACGGAAGTGTTGTGCTGCCGGCAGGAACGGAGATAGAGCGTGCCATTTCAGATCAGAGCGGCAGAGCCGTTTTTCAAACAGATCTGCCGCCTGGCACCTATGCAGTAAAAGAAACAAAAGCACCGGATGGATATTATCGATCTGATACGGAGCGGATTTTTGATTTTGAACCGTATAAAGACCAGGATCACATTTTTATCATCCGTATGAAGAGCGAGATCGAAAATGCGGCAGTAAAAGTAAGACTGTTTCTGAGAGATGATCTCACGAAAAAAGAGCTGGCAGGTGCGAAACTTCAGATCCTCGATGAAGATGGAAAAATTCTGCATGCAGTCAGCACAGAAAATACGGAAGGAAAGGGCTGTCTGATCCTGGGGCTGAATCCGGAAAAAACGTACCGCATCGTGGAAGTTCTTCCGAGAAAAGGCTATAAAAAAGAAATCCTGATCCCGGATTCCATGAAAGACATTCTGAAACAGGAGCAGAAACAGGAGGTTACTTTTTCTGTTTCACAGCAGTACACAGAGGAAATGATGGAGCAGATGCCGGAAGAAGTAGTTTTCAATCTGGAAAATGCTTTCATGACCGGAAAGGTGAAAATTTCAAAGACAGGAGAGATCTTAAACGAAGTATCCAGAAAGCTTGGAATTGTACAGGGATTATGGAACCAGATCAAAACCTGGTTTGGTTATCAAACAGGAAGCGTAAAAGGTGTAAGCTTTACAGTAAAAGCGAAGGAAGATCTGTATCACCCGGATGGCGTGACCGGTCTGATCTGCAAAGCGGGAGAGGTTGTTCCGTATCTGGTACGAAGTCAGAAGACTGCGAAAGCAGAAGGAGATACTGATCAGGATGGAAGCCTGGTGTTTGAACAGATGTATCTTGGAACATACGAGCTGGAAGAGATAAATATCCCGGAAGGATATCAGAAGAAAAAAGATAAGGTTTCGTTTGTGCTGGCAGAAACGTCAGATGGAAGTGAAGCAGATGTCACAGAAGCAGAAGTCCCGGTATACAACGAACGCCAGAAAGTGGAGATCCGGGTGACAAAATGCGATAAAGAAAATCCACAGAAAATGCTGGAAGGTGCAGTTTTCGGACTGTATGCGGCAGAGGATATCAAAACAGCAAAAGGAGAAGTTCTTCTGGAAAAAGGAACTTTACTGGAAACACAAAAAAGTGATAAAGAAGGAAACCTGTTGTTTGTCAGCGACCTGCCACTTGGAAAGTATGAAGTCCGTGAGATTGCGGCACCGGATGGCTATATCCGGACAGCACAGACAGAAGAGATTGATGCATCCTGGAAAGAAGAAGGGATGGCAGTACAGAAATTCCAGGTTATCTTTGAAAATCAGATCACAAAAGTGTTTGTGAAGAAGACGGCATCCGATACAAAAGAACTGTTAGAAGGAGCAAAACTGGCCATCTATCAGGGAAATACCTGTATCGAAAGCTGGATCACAGAGAAAGAAGAGCATTGCGTGGAAGGGCTGGAAGTCGGAAAAACCTATACCTTGCGGGAACTTTCACCGGCACCTGGCTATGCAACAGCAGCAGAACAGGTATTTCAGATGGAAGATCATAAAGAGGAAGATGGCACTTATCAGGGACAGAAACTGGAAATGCAGGATCCGCCGACGGAAGTTCATATCACTGTTTTTGAAAAAGACGGAGATAAAAAAGTTCCGCTTGGAAATGTAAAAGCTCACCTGGAGACACCGCAGGGCGAGACGCTCCTGAAAGAAAACAGTCCGATGGAACGGGACGGCATCTGGGAGTCCGGAACAGAACAGGCAGAAATCTTTAAAAAAGTGGCGATCGGGCACTATAAGATCGTAGTGGATGAAATTCCGAAAGGTTATGTACATCCGGATGTGATAGACATTGAGGTGAAAGATACAGCGGAAGTACAGAAATTTGAAGTTCTGGTGGAACCAATCTGTATCCGGATTACCGGCTATGCATTGTCTTCAGCAGCAGAAAAGAAGCAGACAAGAACGATCCGGTCTGGGATTTATGTACATATCAGAGATCTGTTTGAGGAGCGGTCACTGGAACTTCCGGAAGCCTATACACGTGTTCCGTCTGGCAGTTATCAGGTGAAAACAGACCGTGTACCGGATGGCTATGTACTTCCGGCACAGACGAAGATCACGGTAAGAGAAGATACGTCAGAAATACAGGATTTTGAGGTAGAGATCCGTCCGACAGTGATTAAAATCGAAGCCGTTGACAAAAAGACGCAGACACCACTGGAAGGGGTAAAGATCAGTGTGGTTAATGAAAAAGGAAAGAAAATCTGGAAACATGTGACACTTACTGCTTTGAAAGAAAAAGTAATCCCATCCTGGTATACCATTCAGGTCGAGAAAGTGCCAAAAGGTTATCAGAAACCGAAAAATCAAAAGATTAAAGTCAAAGCAGTTGCAAATGTCCAGAAATACAAGGTGGAACTGACGAAAGAAGCACAGGTGCAGACAGAAAAACGTGTGGATACCGAGAACTTTGATAAAACAACCGGAAACGACCATTCAGGATTTTCATCAGATAATACACCGGATAATGAAAACGCTGTGACAGCAGCCAAAACAGGTGATGCATCCTGGATGGAAATGTGGATCTTCGCAGGTCTGATGGCAGCATCGAGCATGATATTATGGTTTTTCAGAAAGAAAAGACATATCAGATAAAAATAAGTAAATATTAGTAAAGAAGCCCGGAATCGACTGCCGGATTTTAGGTAAGTATGACTGGAAGAATGGAGGTCTAAAAGAATAAAACACAGAAAAGTGGAAATAATCACGATAGTGAGTAATAAGAAGAGGTGAAAAATGTGCAGCAGAAGCTATCGACAAGCCTGGAAGAAAATCAGAAATATTTCCGCCGGATTCTGCGGACGGACAAAAATTTTGACATCATCAGCAGAACGACGATGGTAGCAGACCGAAAAGCAGTCTATTACTTTGTGGACGGATTTTTAAAAGAGAGCATTGTGGAAAAGTTACTGGAATTCTTTTATTCTGTGACCCCGGAAGATCTGCCGGAAGACAGTGAAGAGCTGTCAAAAGATGCCATGCCCTATGTAGAAGTTGAACTTTTAGAGGACTGTGAGCAGATCACAACGCAGATTTTATCGGGCGTGATGTGTCTGTTTATTGACGGGTATTCCAGATGCTTTGCCATGGACTGTCGTACCTATCCGATGCGAAGTGTCGAAGAGCCGGACAAAGACAAAGTACTGCGAGGACCAAGGGATGGTTTTGTGGAAACCATCGTATCCAATACAGCACTGATCCGAAGGAGAATCCGCAATCCGAAACTGTCCATGGAGATGAAAAATGTCGGAAGCACTTCGCATACCGATGTGGTGCTGTGCTATATGGAAGATCGTGTGGATTCCGGATTCTTGCAGCAGATCGAAAAAAGACTGGAGCAGATCAGAACGGATGCCCTGGCAATGAACCAGGAGAGTCTTGCAGAATGTCTTTATCCACATAAGTGGTACAATCCATTTCCGAAATTTAAATATACGGAGCGTCCGGATACGGCAGCCGCTGAGATCCTGGATGGGAAAATTGTGCTTTTAACGGATAACTCTCCGGCAGTTATGATCCTTCCGGTATCGGTGTTTGACATTATGGAAGAAGCCGATGATTTTTATTTTCCGCCGGTGACCGGCACGTATCTTCGTGTTACAAGGTTTGTCATAGCACTGTTGACACTGCTTCTGACCCCGACCTGGCTGCTTTTTTTACAGAATCCGCAGTGGATACCACCGCAGTTTGCGTTTATTAAAATAAGCGGAGATGTCTATGTTCCGGTCTTTGCACAGCTGCTGATCCTGGAATTTGCAATCGACGGTCTGAAACTGGCAGCGATTAATACGCCGGGTATGCTGACAACGCCACTCAGTGTGATCGCCGGTCTTGTTGTCGGTGAATTTGCAGTCCAATCCGGGTGGTTTAATGCAGAGACGATGTTATATATGGCATTTGTGGCAATCGCAAATTACACGCAGGCAAGCTATGAACTGGGATACGCCCTGAAATTTATGCGGATTCTGCTGCTGATCCTGACGGCGGTTTTCGGACTTGCCGGATATGCGGCAGGTCTGGTGATCACGTTCTTAAGTCTGCTTCTGAACCGTACAGTATCCGGAGAAAGTTATCTCTATCCGCTGATCCCATTTGACGGAAAACAGTTTTGCAGAAGGATTTTCCGAAAAAGAATCCGGTTTGATATCAACCTGAAAGAATAATGAAGATAACAATGGGTGTGCTTTGAAAATCAAAATCGACACGAAGGAACATGAATAAAAAAAGTACACAGGATGCATATTAAGGATGGGCATAAGAAGCTCCGAAAAAGCAAAGAAAAGGAGAAGACTATGAGAAGAACAAGAAGCATGCTGGCAGTCCTTGGAATTGTCTGTGCACTTTCCGGTATCACAGGATGCAGCAACCGAAACGGAAATACATCGGCAACGAGCGGAAGCGAAAGCAATATGCAGAACGGAAGCAATGGTACACAGACGGAAAGCAATATGCAGAACGGAAGCAATGGTATACAGACGGAAAGCAATATGCAAAACGGAAGCAGCGGTACACAGGCAGAAAGCAACACACAGAAGAATAACAGCACAAAAAAGAACAGAAACCAGTCGGACACTTCACAGTCACGCCGCACAGACGGAGCAGATGGAGTACTCGATGATGCAGGCGATATCGTCCGTGATGCAGGTGATGCAGTCGGAGATGTGGTTGATGACCTGACCGGTGAGACAACCGGCCGCAGTCGTATGACCGAGTAAAGATGAGGATTCGCTGAGGTAAGTCATGGGGGCAGAAACGCTGCCTCTGTGGCTTCTTTTTTGGATTTACAGCCAGATGTACGAAAATTATTTTGCTACAAAGCAATTCTCAAAAATCCGGAGAATATCTGCTGGACAAAGAAAACAGGCTTTTCTATAATGAAAACGTCAGAGGTTCTGTGTGGGTAGAATGATCAGACCAGCGTGCAGATGCATAGCAATTTTGACAGGAACATGCAAAGAGACGACAGGAATCGAGGGTCAGTTTTCGAGAGTCGGATCTGAATAACAGAAAAAGAGGAGAAACGTATGAGATTTCGACCATGCATTGATATACATAACGGAAAAGTAAAACAGATCGTAGGAGGAAGCTTAAGAGACGAAGGAGATCAGGCAAAGGAAAATTTTGTGTCTACACAGGATGCGGCATTTTTTGCAGAGATGTATCAGAAAGACCGGATAAGCGGCGGACATGTGATTTTGCTGAATGCAAAAGATTCTCCGTTTTATGAAAAAACAAAAGAGCAGGCCATGCTGGCACTTCGGACGTATCCAGGAGGACTGCAGGTCGGAGGCGGCATTACCGATGAGAATGCGAAAGATTTTCTGGAAGCCGGAGCTTCTCATGTGATCGTTACCAGCTTTGTATTTAAAAACGGCGTTTTTTACCGAGAAAATCTGGAAAATCTGCTTCGGACAGTCGGAAAAGAACATCTGGTGCTGGATTTAAGCTGCCGCAGAAAAGAAGACGGATATTCTATCGTCACAGACCGCTGGCAGAAGTTTACCGATGTAAAGTTAAGCGAGAAGGTACTTGACGAACTTTCCGGCTGCTGCGATGAATTTCTGGTGCATGCAGTGGATGCAGAAGGAAAAGCACAGGGAATTGAAAGAGAACTGGCAGATATGCTCGGAAGATGGCAGGGCATACCGGTCACCTATGCCGGTGGCGTGGGAAGTTTTGCAGATCTTCAGGAACTGAAAAAACTTGGCAGAGATCACATCGATGTTACGATAGGAAGTGCCCTGGATCTCTTTGGGGGAAGCATGCCTTACCGGGAAGTTCTGCGTGTGTGTGCCGCCAATTTGGATGAGAATTCATAAGATAGTATAAAAAAACTAAAAACTTTGCAAAAGTGATTGAAAATATTGTGGAAAATTGCTATAATGTTCACATAGCAGTTTCAACTGCAAATATAGATGCAAAGGAGTTGGGTATCATGCGTTTTACAATTCGTGGAAAAAATATCGAAGTGACAGAGGGGTTAAGAAGTGCAGTCACAGAAAAGCTTGGAAAGCTTGAAAAATATTTCACTCCTGAGACAGAAATTATTGTAACTTTGAGCGTGGAAAAAGACAGACAGAAAATCGAAGTAACCATTCCGGTAAAAGGAAATATCATCCGCTCAGAGCAGGTAAGCAATGATATGTATGTTTCTATTGATCTTGTGGAAGAAGTCATTGAAAGACAACTTCGTAAATATAAGACAAAAATTATAGGCAAACATAAAGACGGAGGAAACCTTCGCAAAGAATTCATCGAAAAAGAGAACGAAGGTGAAGAAGAGGAAGTAAAGATCATCCGTACAAAACAGTTCGGTATGAAACCGATGTTCCCGGAAGATGCATGTGTACAGATGGAACTGCTCGGACACAGTTTCTTTGTATTCCGTAATGCAGATACAGACGAAGTCAACGTTGTGTATAAGAGAAAAGGAAATACATATGGACTGATCGAGCCGGAGTGCTAGGATCGGCCGGATAAAAGAGCTACACCATCTGAAATAAAACAGTAAAATAAATCAATAGCTGCCGCAGGATGCACAGTTCAGCCGTAGATTTTTTGGTGAACGCATGTCTGCGGCAACTTTTTAAGTTCTTATCCGCTGTTCATAGGTTATTTACAAAAATTTAATTGTCTATGAAGTGATAAAGTGATAGAATGGAACTGTTTTTTAAGGTAATTAATGTGATAGGAGAATATAGACAATGAATGTGTTTCAGAAAATGTTCGGTACGCATAGTGAACGTGAAGTAAAGCGAATTATGCCGCTGGTTGAAAAAATTGAAAAACTGCGTCCGACAATGATAGAGCTCTCTGACGAAGAACTGAGAGGCAAAACAGCAGAATACAAAAAAAGACTGGCAGAAGGAGAGACTCTGGACGATCTGCTTCCTGAGGCATACGCTACCGTTCGTGAATCTGCACGACGCGTACTGAATATGGAACATTACCGTGTGCAGCTGATCGGAGGTATCATTCTGCATCAGGGGCGTATCGCAGAGATGAGAACAGGTGAAGGTAAAACACTTGTATCTACCTTACCGGCATATCTGAACGCTCTGGAAGGAAAAGGAGTTCATGTAGTAACGGTCAATGATTATCTGGCACGTCGAGATTCTGAGTGGATGGGAAAAGTCCATGAGTTTCTTGGTCTGACCGTTGGATGTGTACTGAATTCCATGGACAGTGAAGAGAGACGTAAACAGTATAACTGCGATATCACTTACATCACCAACAACGAGGACGGTTTCGATTATCTGCGTGATAACATGGTTATTTATAAAGAACAGCTCGTTCAGAGAGATCTGCATTATGCGATCATCGACGAGGTGGACTCAGTCCTGATCGACGAGGCACGTACACCGCTGATCATTTCCGGTCAGAGCGGCAAGTCCACAAAACTGTACGAAGTCTGTGACATTCTGGCAAAACAGCTGGAGCGTGGTGAAGCCAGCGGTGAAGTGACTAAAATGTCGGCCATTATGGGCGAGGAGATCACAGAGACCGGTGACTATATCGTAAATGAAAAAGATAAAGTCGTAACACTGACACAGGACGGTGTTAAGAAAGTAGAACAGTTCTTCCAGATCGATAACCTTTCCGATCCGGAGAACCTGGAGATCCAACACAATATCAACCTGGCACTGCGTGCACACAGTCTGATGCACCGTGATCAGGATTATGTAGTAAAAGATGATGAAGTATTGATCGTAGACGAGTTTACCGGACGTATCATGCCGGGAAGACGCTACTCGGATGGCTTGCATCAGGCAATCGAGGCAAAAGAGCATGTAAAGGTAAAACGTGAGAGCAAGACACTTGCAACAATCACATTCCAGAACTTCTTCAATAAATATAAAAAGAAAGCCGGCATGACCGGTACTGCACTTACCGAAGAAAAAGAGTTCCGTGATATCTACGGAATGGACGTAGTTGAAATCCCTACCAACAGACCGGTTCTCCGTAAAGACCTGGATGATGCGGTATACATGACCAAAAAAGAAAAATTCCATGCCGTTGTGGATGAAATTGAAAAAGCCCATGAAAAGGGACAGCCGGTTCTGGTTGGTACCATCACCATTGAGACATCCGAACTTCTGAGCGGTATGTTAAAGAGACGCGGCATTTCGCACAAAGTCCTCAATGCGAAATTCCATGAGCTGGAGGCTGAAATCGTAGCAGAGGCAGGTCGTCACGGAGCCGTTACGATCGCAACGAACATGGCCGGCCGTGGTACCGATATCAAGCTGGATGATGAGGCAAAGGCTGCCGGCGGTCTGAAGATCATCGGTACCGAGCGTCATGAATCCAGACGTATCGACAATCAGCTGCGCGGACGTTCCGGACGACAGGGTGACCCGGGAGAATCCAGATTCTATATTTCGCTGGAAGATGACCTGATGCGTCTGTTCGGTTCCGAGCGTCTGATGAGCATCTTTAAATCCATCGGTGTTGCAGAAAACGAGCAGATCGAGCACAAAATGCTTTCCAGTGCAATCGAGAAAGCACAGATGAAGATCGAAGGAAACAACTACGGTATCCGTAAAAACCTGCTGGAGTACGACCAGGTCAACAACGAGCAGCGTGAAATCATTTACAAAGAGCGTCGCCGTGTTCTGGACGGAGAGAGTATGCGTGATTCCATCTTCAAGATGATCACAGACATCGTGGACAATACCGTTGATATGTGCATTTCTGATGATCAGGATACTTCAGAATGGAATCTTCAGGAACTGAACGGACTTCTGATCCCGATCATTCCGCTGCCGAAGATTGAGATTTCACAGAAAATGAAGAAAAATGAGCTCAAACAGATGCTCAAAGAGCAGGCTGTGAAGCTGTATGAGATGAAAGAAGCAGAGTTCCCGGAACCGGAACAGATCCGTGAACTGGAGCGAGTGATCCTTCTGAAAGTCATCGACCGCAAGTGGATGGATCATATCGACGATATGGATCAGCTGCGTCAGGGTATCGGACTTCAGGCTTACGGTCAGAAAGATCCTCTGGTAGAATACAAGATGAGTGCTTACGAGATGTTCGATGCAATGTCTGCGGCAATCCAGGAAGACACTCTGAAGCTTCTGTACCATGTAAGCATGGAACAGAAAGTAGAACGTGAAGAAGTTGCAAAAGTAACCGGAACAAACAAAGATGATTCCGTACAGAATGCACCTCAGAAACGTGAAGAAAAGAAGATTTATCCAAACGATCCGTGCCCATGCGGAAGCGGAAAGAAATATAAACAGTGCTGCGGAAGAAAGAAATAAACACCTCGCAGTGACTGAAAATAAAAAAGAAAGAGGTGAAGCAAGTGGTTGAATTAGATCAGTTTAAGTATGAATTAAACAATTTTAAGGAACCATTAGTGGAAGTGAGGGATTCACTTTGACCTGGCTAACAAAGAGCAGCGTATCCAGGAATTAGAAAGAGAGATGGAAGCTCCTGATTTCTGGGATAACCCGGAAAAATCACAGGAATCCATGAAAAATTTAAAGAGCATGAAAGACGATATCGCCATTTATGCCAAGTTAAAAGATGAGTTTGATGAGATCGAAACTCTGATCGAGATGGCAGCAGAGGAAAACGATGAATCTCTGATACCAGAGATTCAGGATCTTCTGGATGATTTCAGGAAAACGTATGATGATATCCGTATAAAAACACTGTTATCCGGAGAATACGATAAGGATAATGCGATCGTGACGCTCCATGCGGGAGCAGGCGGAACAGAGTCCTGCGACTGGGCGGGCATGCTGTACCGTATGTATACCAGATGGGCGGACAAACATGGTTTTGCAGTGGATGTGCTGGATTATCTGGATGGCGATGAGGCGGGCATCAAGTCCGTTACCTTCCAGGTTAACGGAGAAAATGCCTACGGCTATCTCAAATCCGAAAAGGGTGTCCACAGACTGGTCCGTATCTCACCGTTCAATGCGGCTGGAAAGAGACAGACCTCGTTTGTATCCTGCGATGTCATGCCGGATATTGAGGAAGACATCGATATCGAGATCAGGGATGAAGATCTGCGTATCGATACTTACCGTTCCAGCGGAGCCGGCGGTCAGCATATCAACAAGACCTCCTCGGCGATCCGTATCACCCATCTGCCGACCAACATCGTTGTTCAGTGCCAGAATGAGCGTTCCCAGCACATGAACAAAGACAAAGCGATGCAGATGCTGAAAGCAAAGTTGTATCTGCTGCAGCAGCAGGAGAATGCAGAGAAGCTTTCCGGTATCCGCGGTGAAGTCAAGGAGATTGGCTGGGGAAACCAGATTCGTTCCTATGTCATGCAGCCGTATACGATGGTAAAAGACCACAGAACGAATGCAGAAACAGGAAATGTGGACAGCGTGATGGACGGCGGTATTGACCTGTTTATCAATGCTTATCTGAAGTGGATCACACTTGGCGAGTCTTCCGGAGAAGCAGGCGATATGCCGGATTAAGAACAAGATTTAAGTCGAATACAGGAAACTGTATGGAACATGATAGAAGAAAATCTGTCTTCGGGCAGATTTTTTTCGCTTTTTATCAGCAAAGCAAGAAGGAGAATCTGATATGGCAAAACGTATTTTGAATATGACAGCAGAAGAAATGACGCATGCAACAAAAAGTGAACTGATTGAAGCAATCGCAGGCAGCGAGGGAAGGGTTCTTGCAAGTGAGACGATCGGCATCACGATTCCTCTGCTTACCGATGTGACCAATGCAGAGTTTGCAGCTTCCATGGGAGCAGACCTGATCCTTCTGAACATGTTTGATGTGCAGGAGCCAAAAATCATGGCACTGCCGGAAGTGGAAAAAGAAGAGACGGTACGAGAAGTGAAACGTCTGACCGGACGTATGGTCGGCATCAATTTGGAACCGGTGGAAGAAAGCTATGCTTCCGATAACAAAGAGACCCTGTGGGAGATGAGTGCCGGACGTTATGCAACGGTGGAAAATGCCATTCAGGCTCAAAAAATGGGCGTGGATTTGATTGTTCTGACCGGCAATCCGGGAAATGGAGTGAGCAATCCGGCGATCATTTCTTCCCTGAAAGCGATCTCAGAGGCAGTCGGAGAGAAGATCATGCTGGCAGCCGGGAAAATGCATGCCTCCGGTATCATCGGCGAAGGCGGCGAGAACATCATCACGAAAGAAGATATCCGCCAGTTTGCAGAGGCAGGAGCCGATATCATTCTGCTGCCGGCACCGGGAACCGTGCCTGGCATCACGACCGAATATGTGCGGAAACTGATCAGTTATGCACACAGCCTGAAAAAGCTGACGATCACATCGATCGGAACTTCTCAGGAAGGTGCGGACACCGATACGATCAAACGCATCGCACTGGAGTGCAAGATGGCAGGAACCGACATCCACCACATCGGTGATTCCGGATACGTGGGAATGGCACTGCCGGAAAATATTATGGCGTACGGAACCGTGATCCGCGGAATCCGCCATCAGTATCACAGAATGGCACAGTCCATCCGCAGATAAATATCAGTGAAGTTTTGTACTGCAACAAGTAAGGTACAAAATCACAGTAAAAAGCTTACAAAACAGGTCAGATGACAAAAATTTTATCATCTGGCCTGTTTTGTCAATAGAATCCCGGGCATACTAATGTTAGAATGTAGGCAATTCAGAAAGAACTGGATTGAAACAGGAAATTTCCAAAGAAAAAGAAGACAGGATGGCGGAGGCAGGAAGGTTAGCCTCAAACATTGGAAAGGTGGGCATTCAATATGAAAAAAGGGTTAAAATATACGATGGCAGCAGCAGCCGGAGCCGGAGCAGTGATGCTTCTGAGTAAGAAAACAAAAGAAAATGAGCATAAACAGAAAGAGATAAGCAAAAAAAGAGAAGACGAGAGAAAAGATTACCGCAATACCGAGCGTGGAAAATATGAAAAGAACAGCAAAGGTATTTATTACAGCAACGGTAACTACGAAGCTTTTGCAAGACCGGAAAAACCGGAAGGTGTCGATGGCAAAAATGCTTACATTGTCGGAAGCGGACTGGCATCTCTGGCAGCAGCCTGCTTTCTGGTAAGAGACGGGCAGATGAAAGGATCCCATATCCACATTCTGGAAGCAATGGATATCGCCGGAGGGGCCTGTGACGGTATCTTTGATCCGTCCCGGGGTTATGTGATGCGAGGCGGCAGAGAGATGGAAAATCATTTCGAGTGCCTGTGGGATCTGTTCCGCAGCATTCCGTCCATCGAAACACCGGGCGTATCTGTTCTGGATGAATATTACTGGCTGAATAAAAAAGATCCGAACTACTCTCTTTGCAGAGCAACTGTGAATCGTGGAGAAGATGCACATACCGATGGCAAGTTCAATTTAAGCCAGAAAGGCTGCATGGAGATCATGAAACTGTTCATGACAAAAGACGAAGATCTTTATGATAAAACAATCGAAGATGTATTTGATGACGAAGTGTTTGATTCCACCTTCTGGCTGTACTGGAGAACGATGTTTGCATTTGAAAACTGGCACAGTGCACTGGAAATGAAGCTCTACTTCCAGAGATTTATTCATCACATCGCCGGACTGCCAGATTTCAGTGCTTTGAAATTTACCAAATACAATCAGTATGAATCCCTGATCCTGCCGATGCAGAAATATCTGGAAGAAGCAGGCGTAGATTTCCAGTTCAACACCGAAGTGACAAACGTTGTATTTACCTTTAAAGAAGGCAAAAAGATCGCAACATCGATTGAATGCAAAGTGAACGGAGAAGAGGACAATATTCTCCTGACAGAAGATGACCTTGTCTTTGTCACAAACGGAAGCTGTACGGAAGGAACCATTTACGGAGATCAGAACCATGCACCGGATGCAGATGCAGAAGTACGCAGAAGCGGCTGCTGGGATCTGTGGAAAAACATTGCAAAACAGGATCCGTCCTTTGGACATCCGGAGAAATTCTGTTCCGATATTGAAAAGACAAACTGGGAGTCCGCAACGATCACGACTTTGGATGACAAGATCATTCCGTATATCACAAACATCTGCAAACGTGATCCGAGAAGCGGAAAAGTGGTAACCGGAGGAATCGTAAGCTGTCAGGATTCCAAATGGCTGCTCAGCTGGACGATCAACCGTCAGGGACAGTTTAAAGATCAGGACAAAGAAAAAGTCTGCGTATGGGTATACGGACTCTTTACCGATGTTCCGGGTGATTATATCAAGAAACCGATGAAAGAATGTACCGGAAAAGAAATTACAGAAGAATGGCTTTATCATCTGGGCGTTCCGACGGACAAGATTGAAGAACTGGCAGAAAACAGTGCCGTATGTGTGCCGACGATGATGCCATACATTACCGCATTTTTCATGCCGAGAACAAAAGGCGACAGACCGGATGTCATTCCGGATGGATGCGTCAACTTTGCATTCCTCGGACAGTTTGCAGAGACACCGAGAGATACCGTATTTACAACAGAATACTCTGTGAGAACCGCAATGGAAGCGGTCTATGGACTGCTTGGCGTAGACCGTGGTGTGCCGGAAGTATGGGGAAGCGTTTACGATATCCGTGAACTGCTTGACAGTTCCGTCAAACTGATGGATGGCAAATCACCGCTGGAGATCCAGCTGCCTGGACCGCTGAACGCACTGAAAAAACCGGTCATCAAAGTGGTAAAAGGAACCGTCATTGAGAAACTGCTTCGTGATCATGGGATTTTAACAGAAGATATGTAATCCTGCCGGATATTTCCAGACCGGAAAGAGTTCTGCTTCTATTTATATGGTAGTCAGCCAATCCAGCCTTTAGCGGGACACTGGGGATGATTCCCCGGTGAACTACTTGAAAAATCCTCCAAATAGGGCTATAATACTTGAACAGACGTAAGGATGCACCAAAGTTTGTATGCATTCGAATGAAATTGGAGGAAATCATGTATAAACTGATAAAAAGAGATGGCAACGCAAAAAGGGGTGAGTTTCACACCGTGCATGGCGTGATACAAACCCCTGTTTTTATGAATGTCGGAACGGCAGCAGCAATCAAGGGAGCAGTATCGACCGAGGATCTGCAGCAGATCGGCACACAGGTGGAGCTGTCCAACACCTATCACCTTCACGTAAGACCGGGTGATCAGGTTGTAAAAAAGATGGGCGGACTGCATAAATTTATGGTATGGGACAAACCGATCCTGACAGACTCCGGTGGATTTCAGGTATTTTCGCTGGCGGGTCTTCGAAAGATCAAAGAAGAAGGCGTATATTTCAATTCCCATGTAGACGGCAGAAAGATTTTCATGGGACCGGAACAGAGCATGCAGATCCAGTCTAATCTGGCGTCCACGATCGCCATGGCATTTGATGAGTGTCCGTCCAGTGTGGCAGAAAGAGAATATGTCCAGCGTTCGGTAGAGCGTACGACAAGATGGCTGCATCGCTGCAAAGAAGAGATGGCAAGACTGAACAGCCTGCCGGATACGATCAATCAGCATCAGATGCTCTTTGGTATTAACCAGGGTGCGATCTACGAAGATATCCGTATCGAGCATGCACAGCAGATCCGTGAGCTGGATCTGGACGGATATGCAGTCGGCGGCCTGGCAGTCGGTGAGAGCCATGAGGAGATGTACCGTATTCTGGATGCAGTCGTACCGGAGCTTCCGGTGGATAAGCCAACTTATCTGATGGGGGTTGGTACACCGGCAAATATTCTGGAAGCAGTAGACCGGGGAGTTGATTTCTTTGACTGTGTTTATCCAAGCAGAAACGGCCGCCATGGCCATGTCTACACGAATCATGGAAAGCTGAATCTGTTCAATGCAAAATATGAGCTGGATCCGAAGCCGATTGAAGAAGGATGCCAGTGTCCGGCATGCCGTCACTACAGTAGGGCGTATATCCGACATCTGCTGAAAGCAAAAGAAATGCTGGGCATGCGTCTGTGTGTGCTGCATAACCTGTATTTTTACAATCATCTGATGGAAGAAATCCGAGATGCCATTGAAGCCGGCAATTATAAGGCATTTAAAAAAGAAAAACTGTCAGGATTTGAAAATAATGCTTGAATAACAGGCAAGGATTGTGTATGATATAGGTTAGTGACACTTTTTCGGGAAAGCCCGAAATTTAAGCGAAATACGCATGACCAGGAGGTAAATATGAATTTATTAAGTACATCTTCAACAGCAGGCGGACTGGGATTCACCCTGATCTACATCGTGGTGATCTGTGCAGTTATGTGGTTCCTGCTGGTAAGACCGCAGAAAAAGGAACAGAAAAGACTGGACACAATGCTGGCAAGCCTTGCAGTAGGTGACAGCGTTGTTACAACAAGCGGATTTTACGGAGTTGTGATCGATCTGACAGACGAAGACGTGATCGTAGAATTCGGAAGCAACAAAAACTGCCGTATTCCAATGAAAAAATCAGCAATCGCTGAAGTAGAAAAGGCAGAAGAAAGCAAATAAAAGATGTGAAAAAGTACAGAGACGTGGGAATTGTTTCTGTACTTTTTTTATGCGTGTCTCCAGCAAAGCTGGACTACACTTGCCAGTGTAAGTCCGGTCACGATAATCGCCAGTGAGCCGTGTAGTAATACAGGGTGCTAAGCGAGTGGATAAAGTAACCTTGAAAAAGGGGCGAGCAATTGTATCATTCCGCCAAGAGAAACGAAAAGTGGATGCGGCACTAGACTGCTACATTATTTGCACTTTTACAAGATGGTATAACAAGAAATACCAGAGACATAATTGTATGTCAAAGGTGGGATTTGTAAGAAATAGCATTTATGGAAAAGGATTAAAGAAAATGGCTAGAGCATGACGTAATGCTGTAGAAAGAAGAATGTCGGAAAGCTGTGTGAGGGAGAAACTTATGCACGGTTTGATGAGGGGGATGAAAATTTCACCCGCCTATTCTACCTTACAATTGAGAATTTCCTGAGCGATATTTTGTTGAAATTTGTGTTTATATATAAAATTTTGCGAATATAAATATTTTTTCTCTTTATTTAACAAAAAAATAATAATTTTATATTATAT
>SKEO01000304.1_pt1 | contig 48211 bp, 44 predicted proteins | sample 4826801 | NCBI WGS metagenome assembly SKEO01 (sample SAMN11008807, study PRJNA524170) | human gut metagenome | biome: Human fecal sample; material: Feces; isolation source: fecal sample from pouch patient p3 | host: Homo sapiens | place: Israel: Tel-Aviv | collected 2016-02-25 | reverse complement strand
GATTATGAACTGGATGACAGTACAGATCCATCGAAATATACGTGGGGAAAATTCCAGGGCGACAATGGCGAAGATGGTGCAGATGGAATTCCAGGGAAAAATGGAGAGAACGGCGAGACGAGTTATGTGCATTTTGCTTATGCGACCAGTGCGGATGGAAAAACTGGATTTTCGACAACAGATACTGCCGGGAAAACATACATGGGACAGTATGCAGATTTTGAAAAAGCTGATTCTGAGGATCCGACAAAGTACCGGTGGGGAAAATTTCAGGGGCCAAAGGGGAAAGATGGCGTGGATGGTGAGAAAGGTGAACCGGGAGAAGATGGAATATCTCCAACTGTAGACATCACAAAATCCGGAAATGTGACGACGATCAGCATCACAGATAGAACCGGGGATCATGTAGAAACTGTAAAAGACGGTGAAAACGGAACGCCTGGGAAAGATGCCATATTGATATCAGAGACAGCGCCGGAAAAACCGGAGATCGATCAACTATGGCAGACTGCATCAGGCGAGCCTATAAAGCGTTGGACTGGATCGCAATGGGTAGTGCATTATCTGTCGGTAGAAAATCTTGATGTAGAGGTATTAAGTGCAATTGCAGCAAATTTAGGCACAGTGATAGCAGGCATCATAAAAAATAAAGAAGGTACCGTTAATTTTGATGTTGAAAAAGGCATAATCGATACATACAACGATACCAATGGATCATCGTCAAGTTACGGAGCCGGATCTACATGCTACATGGGAAAGGACCCAGCCGGAAATGCGGCACAGTTGGCTGTTAATTATTATCAGCTGGTCTATGGAGACAGAGTTGCTGGAACAAAAACATCACTGACTCCGATGAACGGAGACTGGTGGGTTGGAGCAGGGGATCCGTGGAACGGAGACAACGATACAGTCTTACCGATTTACGCATCTTTGAATCATCTGATCCAGAAGGCAACTGGCATGATCGCTGGTTCGAAAGTAGTCAAGATTGCAAATGGGAAAGATTCAGTGGCATTATTCACTGCAGCCGAAGTTGCAACATTGCTCGGAATAACTGATGGTGGTTCAGCGAACGCGACCGTAACCATATCTAATGGCGATGGAGCTGCATATGGAATTCATATGGAAGGCTGTACGTATCAAGATAATATTTGGTACGCATGTTTCGCCGGGCGCAACACCTCCGGAATATCACTGCCGGTGCGTATTAACTATATCATTATGGCTATATAAGGAGTTGTTTGTATGAGACGATTAGAATTTATAGTACACGGACAGAGAATTGAAAAATCCAGCACATGTTCATTTGCCGGCTTGGTGAAGGGAAGTGAAGGATATCTGAAAGCATCCTTTTCTTTTGATGAGGATTGGGATGGATGCGCAAAAATCGTAAAATTCCGGGACGAATTTGGTTGCGTGAAAGAATCCGCACCGGTATGCGAAATCAACGGCAAGAATGTATGCGACATACCAAACGAAATTCTTACTTATGCGCGGATATACATATCTGTAATCGGTCATAAGAAAAATTATAAAATAACTACGAATGAAGTGGAGGTATTACAGAAATGACAGAACAGGAAGCTTTAATGCTGGCTCAGGCAGGCATAGATGGATCTGGAACACTACTCATTGACGCAGATACGAGATCAATATACGTTCCTGAGTCAGAAAAATTCTTTGGAGTTGAATCTGATCAAAATGTCGAGAGAAAAAAGTTCAAGTGTCCTAAAATCGTGGGTGACAATATAGACTTATCAACGCTGCATCTGTATATCAATTACCAGAATGGCAATGGAAACAAAGACTCTTACATGATTCAGGATATGGCAGTAAGCGGTGATTGCATAACGTTTTCGTGGGTGCTGAGTCGAAATGTAGCAGCATACAAGGGAACTGTCAGGTTTATTTTTTGTGCAAAGAAAGCCGATAGCTCCGGAAATCTTGTGAACGAATGGAATACTACCGTAGCTGAAGGTGAGGTTATAGAAGGGCTGGAGGCAACTACTACGGTTGCTGATAATAACCCGGATATAATTGAACAGATGCTGACACTGCTGAAAAATGTCTCTGATGAGCCGGTATTCACAGAAGCAAGAACGCGGGAAAATGTAACAAACGGGGACAAAGTGCCTGTATTGTGGGGAAAAGTTAAAAAGTGGTTTGCAGATCTTGGTACTGCAGCATTCTGCAAAGTAGTGAATAATCTCACAACTGCCGCAGAGGGAGGCGTACTTGATGCCAGACAAGGAAAAGAACTTAATGATGCGCTTACAAAACTAAACAAATTGATGGGGAACACAGATATATCCGGCATCGGAAACGGCACAGTTACGGGTGCTCTTCTTACATTAAATAGCAAGGGATTTTTAGGCTTGATTGATGCTAGTTTAACTGATTGGAATAATATTAATGCATCTGGATGGTATTCTGGAAATAGCGAAATGGCTAAAAATGCACCGTCCAGAAACGGATGGGTTAATGCGATTGCACTTGCAAGTAACGGGAACACCGAATATATGGTGGTTTTCGCTTTTGCCGAAACAGGATTATATATTAGACAATCTTCTAATGGTATATGGGGAGATTGGCACGATCGGTAGTGCATAAAATAGCAAGGCTCAGATTGATACTTCAGTAATATATTATCAAGACTCGGAATATTATGCTCTTGGTGGAGTTGATGAATGTGTAAAGGATGCAGTGACTAAGAACAGATTTCCGAAAGAAGGAACGTTCTTTAAAAGTTTTATAGCCGGTTCGAGATATCTTGCCGTTGGATATAGATATGTTAATGGTACATACGGACTGATAGTATTATATAGATATGGTCTGAAACTTGATAGTCGATATTCAATCGAAAGTGGAATTTTTTCAAAAATTTCTTAAACAAAATAGCAAGAAAGCACTTGAAATAAATTCGGCTTATGTTGATCAAAGTAACATTGAGCGAAAGCTGCAATTCTCTGGGATTACAAGAAGTAGAACTGTAGTTGCACTTCTTCTAATTAGTAGTCAATTGGAGGCTGCTCAACCGATTTGTATATCGTTTAGCGACACAGATGTTTCGACAGCACAAGCGTATGTATCGTCAAATGCAATAGGTGCTACTGGAGGTAAAAACGGCACTATAACTATTCCAAGATTCGCTGGCGGTTGGGGCACCTACCGAATTGTATTTTTAGACAAAGGTTTATCTGTGAAAGCGATTGTTTAATCTTTAGTAATTTGAAGCTATTGAATAAATCTTGGTCTTCCCATTTAATGTGTGGAGAAAGGAAAATAAATATGGAAATCAGAGCGAGACCGAAAGGTCTTATTTTTATGGAAAAAATAAGAAAGAGTGAGGTATATGAAGAAAATGGATAAAATTTTTAATTGGATCAGCGTAATATTCGGTCTGATCGGAGGCGTTCTGTCATACTGGCTTGGCGGATGGGACGTGCTTTTGAAGACGATAGTGTTTCTGGCAGTGGTAGATTACATAACAGGAGTAATCAAAGGCATTTATACGAAAAAGCTGTCATCGGAAACCGGATTCAAAGGACTGTTGAAAAAGATAGTAATGTTCATCGTAATTGCTGTGTCTTTTTCTATCCAGGAATTAATCGGAAACACAATCCCATTAAGAGAAGTTGTGATCATGTTCTATATTTGCAATGAGGCATTGAGCTTATTGGAAAATGCAGCAGTATTTGTACCGATTCCAGACAAGCTGAAAGACGTATTAATACAGTTAAGAGATAAAGATACAGAAGAGGATATAGAGGACGAATAATCGCCCTCTAACATATTATATAGTGTGCGACGTCGCACAGGAAGGAAATCATTATGAATATTATTGAAACAAGTTTAAAATTTAAAAACAGCATGACAAACAGATCTGCAACAAAAAGGATTATCCTGCATCATGCAGAAGCAAGTAAGTGCACAGCAGAAGATATTCACCGCTGGCACTTAAACAATGGTTGGGCGGGTGCCGGATATCACTTCTTAGTAAGGAAAGACGGATCCATCTACAGACTCCGGCCGGAGAATAAAGTAGGAGCGCATGCACAGGGAGCCAACTCTAACAGCATTGGAATCTGCTTCGAGGGGGCATATATGACAGAAACCATGCCACAGGCACAGATCGATGCCGGAAAGGAGCTGGTAGCATATTTGAAAGAAAAATATGACATCAGCAAAGTACAGGCACACAGAGATGTATGTTCGACCAGCTGTCCGGGAAAGAATTTTCCATTTGAAGAGATTGCTGGAACGAAAGCTTCAAACATTCCAGTAAATACAACACCGAAACCTGCTCCTGCTCAGACCAAAAAACTTTCAGGAAACGACTGGGTACGCAGACTGCAGAAAGAATGTAATGCTCAGGGATTTTCCGAACAGGTTGTTGATGGAATTCCAGGAAAGAATACTCTTGCCGGTTGTCCAACCTGCAGAAAAGGAGCACAAGGAAATATCACAAGACTGATTCAGGAGAGATTGAATAGTCTGGGGTATAATTGTGGCAAAGTAGATGGAATCTTTGGTGCTGGAACATATGCGGCAGTAATTGCATTCCAGAAAACTCATGGACTCACACCAGACGGCATTGTTGGACAGAACACATGGAGAGCTTTGCTTGGAATGTAAAAAAAATGAGATAGATTTAAAATTGACATCTCTTTTAGGAGTATTATGCTCTTGAAAGGGGTGTTTTTTATTTATGAGAAATGATATTGAAAACATAATCAGAAATGTAACAAATTCAATGGCAGAAGTCTTGGATGATGAACAACTGCAAAAGCTACAGAATGCACTTTATATCCAATTTCACGGTCTGAAACTGGAAGAAGAACACACGCAACTTATCACAAGTGAATCTGGATGGCAGAAGATACTTAAGCTGTATGCTGCCAGCAAGCGTCTGGAAAACTGTGCGGACAGCACAATTAAGCAGTATACAGACTGTGTTGTAAAGTTGATAACGGCTTTGAATAAAAGGTTGTGCGACATCAGTACGAATGATATCCGCTTTTATCTTGCAATGTTTCAGGAGAGCCGGAAATGTTCTATTTCTTATATGGATACAATACGGCGATATTTGTCCAGCTTCTTCGCATGGTGCAGTGATGAGGGGTTCATTCCTCGTAATCCTATGCGCCGGATCCGGCACATGAAAGTTCCACAGAAAATTAAGAAGCCGTTTTCGGCTGCAGAGAGGGAGCATCTCAGATGCACAGCAACCAGAGAGCGCGATATAGCTATCATGGAATTTTTATATTCGACTGCTGGAAGAATCGGGGAAGTCGTAGCACTGAACCGATCGGACATCGACTGGGGGAACCGGGAGGTTATAATTTACGGCGAAAAGGGGAAGAAAGAACGAAAAGTGTACCTGACGGAAGAGTGCGCTTACCATCTACGCAAGTATCTTTTGAGTAGAACAGATACTAATCCGGCATTATTTGTGGGTTGCAGAAAACCGTTTGGCCGCTTGGGGAAAGAAGCTATACAATCTATGCTGTCTCAACTTGGCAAGAAAGCGCACATACATACCCATCCGCATAAATTCCGGCGGACGTTGCTCACGGATGCTGGAAACCGAGGAATACCGCTGCAAGAAATTCAGTCCTACGCCGGACATAAAAAGCCGGACACGACAATGATGTATGTTACGGTCAGCGAGGAAAATGTCAAAGCATCATTCCGAAGATATATAGCTTAATCCTATGAGAATCATATTGATTTTTTAGCCGGCAGAGATGGTGGTTTATTTGTTGTACAATTTTATATGTATTATGGTGCGAAATAGAAAAAGATAGGAGAGTAGTGCTGATAGGCTAAATGGGAAGACCAAATTATTGTCCCAAAATAGTACCTGTTACACTTAACTCTGTGCTGACAAGCCATGTACCATTTTTCTTTGCTTGTAATCGTACACCGTTGATTTTTCCGGTTGTATTATTTATTAGAAATGAGTTGATCACAAATGAAACTTCATCTATCGGATTAATACTAATTGCCGGATCATTATTATATTCAAATCCGTCAAAGTAGAATGCAAAATCCCCATACGGAGATCCAGTTGTAACAGTAATGTCAAAGTAGAATATTTCGGTTATGTTTTTGGTTCTTATCTGCTTGCTATTTAATAGGTAGAAACCACATCAATTTTACTTTATACGTCCTTGCAATCCGGTCCACCGAACTGTGATAAGATAATCTGAGCAATCTTGGGATTTGTCTGAGTAATTTTAACAGGGTATTGTAACCGTTTTTCATAATTCCACATAAATTAACATCCTCCTTCCTGCCATGGCCAAGGTTCATTGATCCATTTCCAGCAATCCATAGGTGTATTTGCAGTATCCAGTGTTAGAGGTCCATAATATTTTGCATATTCCTTTAAGGCCTGCACACGCTGTTTTTTAAATTCATCAAAGAATTCCAGGGCTTCAGGACAATTTGGATGTGTGTTGAGAAATAATTTTACGTCATCAACAGCAAAACTTACGATATTGATCCATTCCAAAAGCTCTTTTTTACAAGGTCTGTTTTCATTCATCGAGGGCTACCACCTTTCCAACAAAATGGAAGATTCAGTTCGGCAAAAATAGTTCCGCACCGGAATCCTTTTTCAACTTCATAGAGAGAACGCCACTCCTGCCATGGAACATAGGCCATTGCAATGGAAAGACCGCTTAATTTGTCGTGATCGTAAATATTACAGCACGGACGGGACGGTGTGGACGGTGATACAGAAGGCGGCATTGTTCTGTTGCTTCCACCGACATGACATCCGTTAGAATGGTTTTGACGCATATAATCCGGCGTATTATAACGATAATTTGGCATTTAAAGTACTCCTTTCGATAAGATTATGCAATAATAGTATATGAAAATTAAAGAAAGTTGTGAATCAGACAGTTGTTTTTAAGAACGTATCTGAGTATAATAGATACGATTGGAGAGTAGAATATGGTAAAAGAAAATAAAAAAAGAAGCACGAATACCAGAGTGAAAAAGAAAGAACACAGCATCGCATACTTCGATTACAGTCTGCTGGCAATATTGATCTGCCTGATCTGCTTTGGACTGGTCATGCTATATAGTACGAGCTCTTACAGCGCAATGATGAAACAAAACGGAGACAGCCTGTTTTACTTTAAAAGACAAGTCCTGTTCTGCATTGTGGGTTTGATCGGGATGTGGATCGTAAGTAGAATAGATTATCATTGGTATTTTGAAAGATCAAAGTTCTTCTATTTTATTTCTATTTTTATGATGTTCCTTGTAAAGACACCATTGGGAAAAGAAGTAAATGGAGCAAAAAGATGGATTAAACTTCCGTTCGAACAGCAGCTGCAGCCGGCAGAGATTGCCAAGATTGCGATCATATTGTTTATTCCGGCATTGATCTGTACGATGGGAAGAGAGATAAAGACGCTGGAAGGAATTGAGAAAGTACTGGCATGGGGGGCTTTTTCAGCAGCAGTAGTCTTTATTATTACAGAAAATTTAAGTACGGCAATTATTGTTATGGGAATTACGTGTATTATGATTTTTGTGGTACATCCAAAGACAAGAATATTTATCATAATTGCCGTAGGAATTATTTTAATAGGAATTGTCGGTGCGAGGGTTCTTGGTATGGCAATGGAGACCAGTGGGAACTTCCGCCTGAGACGTATTCTGGTATGGCTGAATCCAGAGAAATATGCATCAGAAGGCGGCTACCAGATCATGCAGGCATTGTACGCAATTGGATCAGGAGGATTTTTTGGAAAAGGTCTTGGTAACAGTGCCCAGAAAATGATCATTCCAGAAGTTCAGAATGATATGATTCTTTCTATTATCTGTGAGGAGCTTGGAGTATTTGGTGCAATCATGGTTCTGATCCTGTTTGGAATGCTTCTGTATAGATTATTATTTATTGCGCAGAATGCACCGGATCTTTATGGTTCATTAGTGGTGAGCGGAATATTTGCACATATTGCATTGCAGGTAATATTAAATGTTATGGTTGTGATCAATTGTATTCCGACAACAGGAATCACACTTCCCTTTATCAGCTATGGCGGTACGTCGGTGCTATTCTTAATGGCGGAAATGGGACTGGCATTGGGAGTCTCTTCAAAGATTAAAATTGCTGAATAAAAAGCTTTCATTTCTTTTTCAAATATGCTATGATAAATAATGTAGTATTTAAAACTACTTCTGATGAGAATAGATGACTCGGAAAGAGTTTTGATATCAATAATATAAAGTAATAATACGTTACATTGGGAGGAATATATGAGTTACAAGATTATCATAGATAGTTGTGGTGAATTGACAGAAGAAATGAAGAAATCTGGGAATTTCGAGACAGCTTCGTTACAGATCGATGTTGGCGGACATCATATCGTAGATGATGAAACATTTGATCAGGCAGATTTTTTGAAGAAGATCAGAGAATCTGAAGAATGCCCGAAGTCATCATGCCCGTCTCCGGAACGTTATATGGAAGAATATCACTGTGAGGCAGAGCACATATATGCAGTGACATTGTCTGCAGAACTCAGCGGTTCTTATAACAGTGCGGTACTTGGAAAGAGTTTATACGAAGAAGAATACGGAGAGAAGGATATTTACGTATTTAATTCCAGATCGGCATCGGTAGGAGAGACGCTGATCGGGTTGAAGATTGCCGAATGTGAGAAAAAAGGACTCAGCTTTAAGGAAGTAATTGATACAGTAGAAGCTTATATTGAAGAGCAGCATACCTATTTCTTACTGGAAACATTGGATATACTGAAAAAGAACGGAAGACTGAAAGGGTTAAAAGCAGTGGTCGCAACGGCATTAAATATTAAGCCGGTGATGGGATCTACTCCGGATGGAAATATTCAACAGCTTGCAAATGCAAGAGGAATGAAAAAAGGGCTGATCAGAATGGTGGAACAAATAGTGGCTGATCTTAAGAACCCGGAAGAGAAGATACTTGCGATCTCTCACTGCAATTGCAGAGAACGCGCAGAGACAGTGAAAAATATGCTTCTTGAAAAAGCAGGATTCAAAGATATTATTATTGTAGATACTGCGGGGATCAGTAGTATGTATGCAGCTGACGGAGGCGTGATTGTAGTTGTATAATCCGATGGAGTGTGGTAGAATAGATACATCGGAAAAAAAGGAGCAAAAGAACTATGAGTCAGGCAAAAGTAGATAAATATAAAGAAGCGAAGAAAAACCGGAAGAAGCAGATGAAAAAAGAAAAGATACAAAGCTATCTGCGCAGAGGTGTGGCATGTATCGTTGCAGCAGCACTGATAGGAATGGCAGGTTTTTCTATATATAATATATATGAGTCAAAACAGCCGAAGCAGGAAGTAACGGTTGATTATTCTGCAATAGCAAGTCTCAGTCAGTCTTTGTCAGATAACGGAACGTCGGCCGAATAGAGAAGAAGAAAGAAAAATGCGAGTGAACAGGAAAAATCCTGTTCACTATTTTTTTGCCTTAAAAATCTCTTAATTTCCCTAAAAGGCTTGAAAACAGTAAAAAAGTAGTTTACAATGGGTTCAAGTGGTAGAAAGTGGTGAAAAGTGGAACAAAGTGGTATGAAAATGGATGAAGCCGGAAAGGAAGAATAACTGATTTTACCGGAAGAACTTCAGGAGATACCACCGGGAAAAGGAGAATTCTATGCTGAAAGGAGAGTACAGTCATAATATTGATGCCAAAGGGCGGCTGATCATTCCGGCCAAGTTTCGTGACGATTTAGGGGAGCATTTCGTCATTACAAAAGGAATGGAGAATTGTCTGTACGTATATCCGGAAGCAGAATGGAACACTTTTGAAGAAAAACTTAATGCATTGCCAACCACCACTGATAAAAAAGCACGTGCGTTTGCATATTTCTTTCAGGGAAGTGCAGCGGACGGCGACCTTGATAAGCAAGGCAGAACTCTAATCCCTTCTGTACTGCGTACATTTGCACATCTGGATAAAGAAGTTGTATTCATCGGTATGGGGAAGCGTGCCGAGATCTGGGATAAGGCAAGATGGGATGAAAAGAATGCTGAAGTGGAACTTAACATTGAAGATATTGCATCTGATATGGAAGAAAACGGATTCAGTATCTAGAGGGAGAAGATATGGGATTCGAACACAAATCAGTATTACTGAATGAGACAATTGAAGGATTAAACATCAAGCCGGATGGTATCTATGTAGACGGAACGCTTGGTGGAGGCGGACATGCATACGAGGTGTGCAGGCGTCTCGGTGAAAAAGGGAGTATTATAGGAATAGACCAGGATGAAGCAGCAATCGAAGCTGCAGGCATCCGATTAAAAGACTTCGGGGAGAAGGTCACAATAATCCGAAGCAATTATTGTGATATGAAGTCGAAGCTTCAAGAACAGGGGATTGACAAGGTCGATGGAATCGTACTTGATCTGGGCGTATCTTCTTATCAGTTAGATACGGCAGATCGGGGATTTTCCTATCGCGAAGATGCACCTCTGGATATGAGAATGGACAGACGTCAGAAGATGACTGCCAGAGACATCGTCAATGATTACTCAGAGATGGATTTGTACCGCGTGATCAGAGACTACGGGGAGGATAAGTTTGCAAAAAATATTGCAAAACATATCGTGGCGGCACGCGGGAAAAGTCCGATTGAAACAACGGGGCAGCTGACAGAGATCATCAGAGCCTCAATACCAATGAAATATCAGAAAAAATCCGGACATCCTGCAAAGAGAACATTTCAGGCTATTCGGATTGAACTGAACAGAGAATTAGAAGTATTGAAAAATTCTCTGGATGACATGATTGAAATACTAAACCCGGGTGGAAGATTGTGTATTATTACATTCCATTCGCTGGAAGACCGGATTGTAAAGAGTGCATTTAAGAAAAATGAGAATCCATGCACCTGCCCTCCGGATTTTCCTGTGTGTGTATGTGGCAATGTTTCTAAAGGGCGTGTTGTTACCAGAAAGCCGATTCTTCCAAGTGAAGAAGAATTAGAGTATAATAGTCGTTCTAAAAGTGCGAAACTCAGAATATTTGAGCGTTCTTAATGAAGAATGATATGTGATCAGACAGAAAGGAGTGGCGTAGATGGCAGCAAGAAGATCTTATGCAAGCGATAGACGCCAGTCCGGTGGATATCGTTCCATGCAGTATGGAAGCAGACAGGCTTATATGTATGGTAATATAGTTACCAAGCCGGAATATGAACCGCGAAGAAGAAAATCATCTGCAAAACCAAAAAAGAAAGTAAGCAGACAGGTGCAGAAGAACAGAAATCGTGCACTGCATATGAATGCAGCTTATGTGATTTTTCTCGCAGTTGCAGCAACTGTTGTGCTGTTATTGTGCGTTAATTATGTACGCTTACAGTCGGAACTGACTCGAAGATCCAAACATGTCACTGCATTACAGGAAGAACTGGCGGATCTGAAAGAGGAAAATACGACAAAATATAACGCAGTAGTGGATTCTGTCAATCTTGACGAGATCCGGGAAAGAGCGATCAATCAACTTGGCATGACATATGCTGCGGCTGATCAGATCGTGGAATATGATAATCCTGCTTCAGACTATGTAAAACAGTATGAAAATATTCCGGAAAATGGTGTACTTGCTCAGTCAGACAAGAATAAGAAATAGGTGGAAATATGGCAAGAAAGAAGAAAAATTTCTTTAAGAAAAAAATTTCAGGCCTTATGCAGAGAAAGCTAGTAATGCTCTTTGGAGTAATCATACTAGCTTTTGTTTTCTTGATAGGGTGGATTACTTATATCAATGCTTCGAAAGGAGAAAAATATACCAAAGTCGTGCTGGATCAACAACAGTATAATAACCGTACGATTCCATTTAAACGTGGAGATATCGTAGACCGTAACGGTACGAAACTTGCGACAAGTGAGAGAGTATATAATGTTGTAGTCGATGCCAAAGTGATAACAAGTAACAAAAAGTATATGAATCCGACAGTAAAAGTATTGGCAGAGTGCTTCAGTTTGAAGAAGAAAGCAATCCGTACTCAGGTGAAGAAGAATCCGAACAGCCGGTATATTGTCCTGAAAAAAGGAGTCAGCTATGCAAAGGCGCAGGAATTTGAGAAGATTACAGCAGATACGAAGCATAATCCTAATGTGCAGGGCGTATGGCTGGAGGAAGATTATACAAGGCAATATCCGTATAAAACACTGGCAAGTGATGTAATCGGATTTACAACGAATGGAAATGTAGGAAGTAATGGAATAGAGGCATCATATAATTCCATTCTGAATGGAACTGATGGCAGGGAGTATGGGTATCTGGATGAAAGTTCTGGATTTGAAAGAACTGTGAAGGAACCGGATAATGGAAGCACTGTTGTATCAACAATTGATCTTCAGGTGCAGAGTATTGTAGAACAGCATATACTTGCATTTAACGAAGAACACAAGGATGAAGAGACAGAGGGAGAAGGAAGTAAGAATACCGGAGTGATCGTGATGAATCCTCAGAATGGAGAGATTCTTGCAGAAGCTTCGTATCCGAATTATGATCTGAATCATCCAAGAGATCTGACAAAGTATTATACAAAAGCACAGCTGAAAAAGATGACGGATAAAGAAAAGCTGAATATACTGAATGATCTTTGGAATAATTATTGTGTCAGCAATACGTATGAACCGGGATCGACATTCAAACCATTTACCATATCGGCAGGTCTTGAACTTGGAGATCTTACAGGAAATGAGAATTATGTCTGCGGCGGTGTATTGCACGTGGGAGATCATGACATTCACTGTAGTAACAGATCAGGACACGGGCCGGAGACGTTGAAACAGGCTTTGGAGAATTCGTGCAACGTTGCACTGATGCAGATCGGTGCAAGTATCGGAACAGAAGAATTCTGCAGGTATCAAAGATTGTTTGGGTTCGGAGAATATACAGGAATCGATCTTCCGGGAGAGGGAGAGACGAGCGGACTGTTGTATACACCGGCGACTATGGATCCGGCCAGTCTGGCGACAAATGCATTTGGGCAGAATTTTAATGTTACAATGACTCAGATGGCGGCATCTTTCTGTTCGCTGCTCAATGGCGGCAATTATTATGAGCCGCATGTTGTAAAGCAGATTCAGGATGAAAATGGAAATGTTACAGAGAACAAAGATCCGGTGCTGGTTAAGAAAACAATTTCAAAAGAGACCAGTGATATCATTAAGGATTATATGCAGGGAGTTGTTGAGGAAGGAACCGGTGCGAGTGCGGCGGTAGAGGGGTATGCTGTCGGAGGTAAGACCGGTACAGCCGAGAAGCTGCCTCGTGGAAATGGAAAATATCTTGTTTCTTTCATCGGATATGCACCACAGGAAAATCCACAGGTTATGGTGTATGTTGTCATTGATGAGCCAAACTCGGCTGTTCAGGCAAACAGTGGTTATGCAACACAGCTTGCATCACAGATCATGACAGATATATTCCCTTATCTTGGAGTAGAGAAAAAAGACGGTGTGTCTGATACTATAGAAACATCCGCAGAAGAGACAACAACACAGATAGCACAGGAATAACTGTAAAAGTATATGGAATTCATAACCTCATAGAAGTTTTCATAAATTATAAGAAAAACTTCTATGAGGATTTTTTATTATGAAAAACAAAACATTTCATAAAAGAAAAATACTGGTGGTATTCGCCGGAGCCTTTGCGATGATATTTGTTTTGATCGGAAGACTGACCTATCTTATGGTATTTGATGCAGAATATTATCAGAAAAAAGCGGAAGATCTGCATGAGAGGGAACGTGACATTAAGGCTGCGAGAGGAGAAATCCTTGACAGGAATGGGAAAGTTTTGGCAACAAACCGGACGGTATGTACAATTTCTGTGATCCATAGTCAGATCAGGGAAGCGGAAACAGTCATTGATAACTTATCGGAACTTCTTGAAATGAATAGCAGTGAGGTGCGCAAACGTGTGGAAAAGATATCATCCATAGAAAGGATAAAATCAAATGTGGATAAAAAAACGGGAGATAAGATCCGAAATCTGGGGATGGCAGGAGTAAAAGTAGATGAAGATTTTAAAAGATTTTATCCATATGATGCGCTTGCCTCTAAAGTATTGGGGTTTACCGGAGCTGACAATCAGGGAATCATCGGACTTGAGGTAAAATATGATAAATATCTGAAAGGTGTTGACGGTAAGATCCTGACAACAACAGATGCAAGAGGAATCGAACTGGATGGTGTCGCAGAAGACAGAAAAGAGCCAGTGGCAGGGAATACATTAAAGATCAGTCTGGATTATAATATGCAGAAGTATGCTATGCAGATGGCGGAAAAAGTGCGGCAGGAAAAGCAGGCGGAAAAAACGGCAATTCTTCTTATGAATCCTCAGAACGGGGAAATATATGCGATGGTAAACGTTCCGGAATTCAATCTGAACCGGCCGTTTGAGCTGAATACGGAAGAAGAGTCGGATGAAAATATGACGGATGAGCAGAAGCAGGATGCTCTGAATCAGATGTGGAGAAACGGATGTATCAACGATACCTATGAGCCGGGGAGCACATTTAAGATCATTACAGCATCTGCAGGTCTGGAAGAAGGGGTAGTCCGTCTTACAGATCAGTTTCAATGTCCCGGATATAAAATGGTAGAAGACCGCAGGATACGGTGTCATAAGGTGGGAGGGCATGGTACGGAGAACTTTGTGCAGGGCATACAGAATTCATGCAATCCGGTATTTATAGAACTGGGACTTCGTATCGGAGTCGATAGATTTTGCGATTATTTTCATAAGTTTGGTCTGATGAATCTGACGGGGGTAGATATCCCGGGAGAAGCCGGGACGATCATGCATAAAAAGGAAAATATCGGACAGGTAGAACTGGCTACGATCAGTTTTGGACAGTCGTTCCAGATTACACCAATCCAGCTTGCAGCGACAGTAAGTGCACTGATCAATGGGGGAAAGAGAGTGACGCCGCACTTTGGAACGGAGATCCTGAATGAAGACGGGAAAGTAACGAAAGAATTTCACTATAGTGAAAAAAAGCATATTGTTTCGGAAAAGACATCTGAGACTATGAGGATACTTCTGGAAAGTGTCGTTTCTGAAGGATCCGGAAAGAATGCGTATGTGGAAGGATACAGAATCGGAGGCAAGACGGCGACCTCCCAGACATTACCGAGAAGTGCGAACAAGTACATATCTTCTTTTGTGGGATTTGCCCCGGCAGATGATCCGGAGATCCTGGGAATGTGTGTGATCTATGATCCGCAGGGAATTTATTACGGAGGTACGATCGCAGCTCCGGTAATCGGTAATATTTTCGAAAATATATTGCCTTATCTTGGCATTGAAAAACAATTGGAAATGCAGTATACTAGGTAAAGTTAGAGATTAACTGAATAACAAAAGAATTAAAGAGGTGGATTATGGATTATAAGGTGTTTATTCCGGTATTGATTTCATTTGTGTTAAGTGTGATTCTTGGTCCTCTTGTGATACCTGTACTCAGAAGACTTAAGATGGATCAGACGGAGAGAGAAGATGGAGTGCAGTCTCATTTGAAGAAAGCAGGAACTCCGACGATGGGAGGCGTAATGATCCTGTTGGCGGTTGTGATCACTTCCGTTATTTATATCGGACGTTATCCGAAGATCATTCCGATCCTGTTTTTGACACTTGGATTTGGTCTGATCGGATTTTTGGATGATTATCTGAAAGTTGTAATGAAACGTTCGGACGGATTATATCCAAAGCAGAAGATGGCACTTCAGATCGTGGTAACAGCAATCTTTGCATTTTATATGGTGAAATTTGCAGGGGTTCCACTTACAATGCTGATTCCTTTTAGTGGGGGAAGATATCTGAACATTGGATGGCTGGCAATTCCATTGATGTTCTTTGTAGTGATCGGAACCGTAAATGGTGTGAATTTTACAGATGGACTGGACGGCCTGGCATCCAGTGTTACGGTTTTGGTTGCAACATTCTTTACGGTTGTCGCAATTGGAACAAAAAGCGGAATTGAGCCGATTACCTGTGCGGTGGTGGGAGCACTCCTTGGATTTCTGCTGTTTAATGTATATCCGGCAAGTGTGTTTATGGGGGATACGGGTTCCCTGGCGCTGGGAGGATTTGTAGCATCCGCAGCATATATGCTCCAGATGCCGATTTTCATCATCATTGTTGGATTTATCTATCTGGTAGAAGTATTATCCGTTATGATCCAGGTAACATATTTTAAAAAGACCGGCGGTAAAAGAATCTTTAAGATGGCGCCGATACATCATCATTTTGAACTGTGCGGATGGTCAGAGACAAGAGTTGTTGCAGTATTTTCGATTATCACAGCAATTTTATGCCTGATCGCACTAATGGCTGTGTAGGAGGATAACATGGAAGTAAAAGGAAAAAAAGTACTTGTATTTGGTCTTGGGATCAGTGGAATCGGAGCTGGAAAGATTCTGGAAAGACAGGGAGCGGAAGTCGTACTGTATGATGGAAATAAGAAGCTTATGGAAGAAAAAGTAAGACAGCAGTCTGGTGCAGACAGCAACGCAAAGATCATAATCGGTGAGTTTCCTGAAGAAATCCTTGCAGAACTTGATATGACTGTATTAAGTCCGGGAGTTCCGACAGACCTTCCGGTGATCGAAAAGATGCGTAAGCAGGGAATTACGGTTATCGGAGAGGTGGAGCTTGCTTATCAGTTTGGAAAAGGCGATGTTCTTGCTATTACAGGAACGAACGGCAAGACGACTACAACTACACTTCTTGGTGAGATTATGAAGAATTATCAGGATGATGTATTTGTTGTTGGAAACATTGGAACACCGTACACAACTGCAGTAGAAGATATGACAGAGAATTCGATCACGGTTGCGGAGATGAGCAGTTTCCAGTTGGAAAGTATTGTTGAATTCCGTCCGAGGGTCAGTGCAATTCTTAATTTTACACCGGATCATCTGAACCGGCATCATACGATGGAAGCGTATGTGAATGCAAAGAAGAATATTGCAAAGAATCAGACAGAAGAAGACTACTGTATCCTGAATTATGAAGACAAACTGACAAGGGAATTTGGCAATGAAGTAAAAGCCAGAGTTCTATATTTCAGCAGTCAGCGTAAACTGGAAGAGGGAATATATCTGGAAGAGGGAAATATCATCTACAATTATGAAGGTGTAAAAGAGACGATCTGCCATGTAGATGAACTGCAGATTCTTGGAACACACAATCACGAGAATGTTATGGCGGCATGTGCGATGGCAGCAGTTTACGGAGTTCCTGTAGGAGTGATCCGTGAAAGTGTGAAAGCGTTTGGTGGTGTGGAGCATCGTATTGAATATGTAACAGAGAAGAATGGAGTTACATATTATAACGATTCAAAAGGAACCAATCCAGATGCTGCGATCAAAGGAATCCAGGCAATGAAGCGTCCGACTGTTCTGATTGGCGGCGGATATGATAAAGGCTCTGAATATACAGAGTGGATAGAAAGTTTTGACGGAAAAGTAAAAAAACTGATTCTTCTTGGGGATACCAGAGAAAAAATTGCTGCTGACGCTGAAAAGTGCGGATTTACTGATTATATGTTTGTAGATTCATTTGAAGAAGCAGTGCTCACGGCAGCGAAGATTGCAAAAGAGGGAGAAGCGGTTCTGCTTTCACCGGCATGTGCAAGCTGGGATATGTTCCCAAGTTACGAAGTACGCGGAGAGAAGTTCAAAGAGATTGTAAATTCCTTATAAGGAGTGAACGGGTTGAAGTATTCGTGGCAGTCAGAACAAACGGAACAGAAAAAATGTGACAGAGTTCTGATATTAGTACTGGCAATCATTATCGTAACTGGTCTTGTGATTCTCTACAGCACAAGTGCATATAATGGAGAGATAAAATTCCAGGATACGTTTTATTATCTGAAAAAACAGGTATTTGCAACGCTTCTCGGGATTATGGGTATGTGGTGTATAGCAAATATAGACTATCATATCTGGAAAAAGTGGGCAGTTCCGGGATATCTGTTATCTATTTTACTCGGAGTACTGGTAATGTTGTTCGGAGAAGAATACAATGGGTCCAAAAGATGGTTGTCTTTTGGACCATTTTCTTTTCAGCCATCGGAATTTGCAAAGGTTGCGGTGATTCTGTTCCTGACATATATCATACTAAGAAATGCAGAAAAAATGTGGAAATTTTCAACAGTCTGCAAGATTGTTATCAGTGTGCTGCCAATTGTAGGTCTGGTTGGGGCGAGCAATTTGAGCACAGCGGTTATTATTCTGGGAATAGCAGTCATCCTGGTATTTGTCGCAAGTCCGAAGTATGGGCAATTTGCGTGGATGGTGTGTCTGGGGTGTGCATTTATGGGGATATTTCTTGCTATGGAAAGTTACCGGCTTGAACGGCTGCAGATCTGGCAGCATCCGGAAAAATATGAGAAAGGCTATCAGACACTTCAGGGGCTGTATGCAATCGGATCAGGAGGATTGTTTGGCAGGGGACTTGGAAGCAGTATCCAGAAACTCGGATTTGTACCGGAAGCGCAGAATGATATGATATTTTCTATTATCTGTGAGGAAATGGGATTGATCGGGGCAGTATTTGTAATGTTATTATTTTTCATCCTGATATGGCGCTTTTTTATTATTGCATCTCATGCACCCGATCTGGAGGGAGCTTTGATCGCATCCGGCGCAATGGCACACATGATGATACAGGTAATTCTTAATATTGCGGTTGTGACAAATACCATACCGAATACGGGAATTACATTGCCATTCATCAGTTATGGAGGAACTTCGGTTATGTTCCTGCTTTTTGAAATGGGGCTTGTGTTGAATGTGTCATGTTTGGTAAAATAATATACATGTGGATGAAAGGAAGTTTGAATCATATATGGGAAACCAGAGGCCAAAGAAAAAACAAGGGAACAAGAAGAATGGAAAAAAGCATCATGTATATGCAGTGATTGTTCTGCTGCTGGCAGCAGCGATCATCATTATCGGAGGTATTTTGCTGTTCTATATTCAAGAAATAGAAGTAAGCGGAAATGAGTACTGTGACAGTCAGGAGATTGTGAATTGCGTGCAGAATGATAAGCTGTCGGATAATTCTTTATATGTAGTTGCAAAATATTCTATGGGAAAAGGAACCGTACCGAAATGTCTGGATTCTTTAAAAGTCAGAATGAAAAATCCGTGGACACTGCAGATTACGGTAAAAGAAAAGGCAATTACCGGGTGCGTGAAAACCGGAACAACCTATAGTTATTTTGATCAGAGTGGACTTGTGGTAAAACAATCTTCAGTAAAAGATGCGCAGATACCGGTTGTAGAGGGAGTGAAGATAAAATCAGGCAAACTGTATAAGCAGATCCGAACATCAAATCAGACAAAATTTAATGAAATACTGGAAGCATGTGCAGAAAGTCAGAAATATGGGATATATCCGGAAAATGTGACGGTAAAACAGCAGCAGATCTATATGAAATTTGGAAATGTAAGTGCCTGTCTGGGAAGCCAGGTATCTGGTGAACAGATTGCTCAGATCAAGCCGATCTTAAAAAAACTTGGTGATAAAGAGGGAATCCTGCATTTGGAGACCTATTCAGAGAATAACACTACGATTACTTTTGAGATGAAAGAAATTTCACAAGAAAATTAGAAAAATTAGAGAAATTCTATTGATATTTTACACGAAAGTCTATATTATATACTATATATAGCAAACTGAGTTCATCTCACTTGCTCTATCAATGGGATGTATAATATATAATAAGGATAACAAAGGAGGAGAAACCCTTGCTAGAAATTAAAACAAATGAATCAGAAGCAGCGGCAAAAATAATTGTTGTTGGAGTCGGTGGAGGCGGTAATAACGCAGTAAACCGAATGATTGATGAGCAGATTGCCGGTGTTGAATTTATAGCGATCAATACAGATAAACAGGCACTTCAGCTGTGTAAAGCTCCGACATTGATGCAGATCGGTGATAAGATCACAAAAGGTCTGGGAGCTGGTGCAAGACCAGAGATTGGTGAGAAAGCTGCAGAAGAAAGTGCAGAAGAAGTATCAGCAGCACTGAAAGGTGCTGACATGGTATTTGTAACTTGTGGTATGGGCGGCGGAACAGGAACAGGTGCTACACCGGTTGTTGCCCGCATTGCAAAAGAACAGGGAGCATTAACAGTTGGTGTTGTAACAAAGCCTTTCCGTTTTGAGTCAAAGACACGTATGAACAATGCCCTTGCAGGAATTGAAAAATTAAAAGAAAGTGTAGATACACTGATCGTAATCCCGAATGATAAACTGCTGGAAGTTGTAGACAGACGTACAACAATGCCGGAAGCTTTGAAGAAAGCTGACGAAGTGTTACAGCAGGGTATTCAGGGAATCACAGACCTGATCAATGTACCTTCACTGATTAACCTTGACTTTGCAGATGTACAGACAGTTATGACAGATAAGGGAATTGCCCACATTGGTATCGGTCAGGGACGTGGTGATGATAAAGCACTGGAAGCTGTAAAACAGGCTGTTGCCAGTCCGCTTCTGGAGACAACTATTGCCGGAGCATCTCATGTCATCATCAATGTATCCGGTGATATCACACTTATGGATGCATCCGATGCAGCAGAATATGTACAGGAACTTGCCGGAGAAGATGCGAACATCATTTTTGGTGCAATGTATGATGATTCCAGAGCAGACGAAGCTACAATTACTGTAATTGCTACAGGACTTCATAATGTTGGCGGAAGTGCTTCAAAATTAAAATCAAGACTGGAAAATCAGGGAAGAACATCTGCGATGCCACATGGTCAGCAAGGACATGCATCTGCATATGAGAGACCGGTACGTCAGAGCAGTGCAATGTATGGACAGCAGCAGGCAGTACGTACACCGCAGGCAGAACGTCCGGTATCACCAAGACTTGATTTCGGAACAACAACACAGAGAGAGACAACGGGAACTGCAACAAGACGTCCAATGGGTGGAACCACTCCTACACTGGATACACCTAGAACACCTACAAGCAAGGTGAAAGAACAGTCAATTAAAATTCCTGATTTCTTTAAAAAATAATCACATAAAGAATAGTACTACTTAGAATACAGAGAATATGCCGCAGGCAGTTTCTCTTACATACATTACTATAAGAAAGATCGTACACAGGTTGGCGTGAGCTGACTTGTATACGGTCTTTTTTTGTGTATCTTTGTTTTACTAATATGTTCGCAGGGTTACGAGAGCTGTCGAACGAAAAACGGAATCACATACAGTATCTGACAAAATCCTTTTGAAAAAATTTATATAATGTTACTTGTTTAAAACAACAAATTTATTTCTGTGCACGGAAAGAGAAAGAAGGCCTGATGTGTACTATGAATTATATGTAGATGTGTTTTTTATGGTGAATTTTACAATGGATGCGATTCTTTTGATTCTTCTGAAGAAATTACTTGCCTGTCCGGCGGGGTATGGAAGGGTTTTTTCAGGAGCAGCAACTGGAGCCGCGATGACATGTATTGCAATTGTCATATTCAGGAAAACACCGGTATTAAGATTTGTAGTATTTCATGGAGTCATTAATGTAGTAATGATGAAGGCCGGCCTTGGAATAAAATGGGGCCGGGAATTGTTCAGAGGATGGGTGCTCTTGTATATAGAGTCATTTCTGCTGGGAGGTGTGTTCCAGTTCGTTCAACAGTATATAAGGCGGGGAAGTATGTTCTTTTTACTGGCTGTAATCAGTTACTACCTCGTGTCGGTAATCTGGAAAATCATTTTATTCTTTTCAGAGAAAGGAAATCGTTACTGTGAAGTCGAAGTGTTTTTTGGAGAAAAAAATGACAGACTGAGAGGACTGATAGATACAGGGAATACATTGAGTGATACGATCAGTAATGATCCTGTCAGTATTATAGACAGAGCATCTGTAAGAAGACTGACAGAGGAAAAGAAACCGGAACGATTCAGATATATTTCTTATCATTCCATCGGGAAAAAAGAGGGTGTGATGCCGGCGTTCCGGCTGGATAAGATGCAGATCATACGGGATGGAAACAAGATAAATGTGGAACATCCATTAGTGGCAGTAAGTGAAGAAGAATTAGGTTCAGAAAATTATCAGATGATTATCAATCCAGATATATTGACAGGAGGAAAGAAAAATGGTGATAAAAGTGGCAGTTCCACATCAGTTTAAATTGAAAGTTATTCCGGATTTCCGGTCTCTCTTTTTTTCGGACAAAAAAGATATTCATTATATAGGAGGATCAGATATTCTTCCGGCACCATTGGAAACAGAGGAAGAAAGAAAAGCAATACGGGGACTGGGGACAGAGAATGATGAACAGGCAAGAAAAATGCTGATTGAACACAATCTTCGTCTGGTTGTGTATATTGCAAAAAAATTTGATAATACCGGAGTAGGAGTTGAGGATTTGATTTCTATAGGTACAATTGGGTTGATAAAAGCAATTAATACGTTTGATCCAGATAAGAATATCAAACTTGCAACGTATGCATCCAGATGTATTGAAAATGAAATTCTGATGTATCTGAGGAGAAATAGTAAGACCAAGATGGAAGTGTCGATTGATGAGCCTTTAAACGTCGACTGGGATGGAAATGAACTGCTGTTGTCGGACATTTTGGGAACAGAGGAAGATGCTGTCTATAAGGATCTGGAAAATGATGCAGAGAAGAAAGTACTGATCAAAGCAATCAGCCGCCTGTCAGGAAGGGAACAGATGATCATCCGGATGAGGTTCGGTCTGGGGACAGCCGACGGAGAAGAAAAGACACAGAAAGAGGTGGCAGATATGCTTGGTATTTCCCAGTCTTACATATCCAGATTAGAGAAAAAGATTATGCAAAGATTGCGCCGGGAAATGGTGAAGTATTCCTGAAAATGTGCTACAATAAAAAGAAAAAGGGGTTGGTCATATGAGGCTTAGTTTTTTTGGAGCAGCCCATGAAGTGACTGGAAGCTGTCATCTTCTTGAAGCATGCGGAAAGAATATCTTGATTGACTGTGGAATGGAGCAGGGACCGGATCTTTACGAGAATCAGGAACTTCCGGTTGCACCGGGAGATGTAGATTACATTCTTCTGACACATGCACATATTGATCATTCCGGAAATATTCCGCTTCTGGTGAAAAAAGGATTTTCCGGGGAGATCATTACCACATTTGCAACGGCAGATCTTTGTGATATTATGCTTCGTGACAGCGCACATATTCAGGAATTTGAAGCGGAATGGAGAAACAGGAAGGCAAGAAGAAGCGGAGAACCGGAATACGAACCAATTTATACGGTTGCAGACGCAGATGCCGCAACGAAGCTTCTGGCACCGGTAGATTACGGACAGAAGATTACGTTGTGTGACGGAATTGAAGTAAGATTCAATGATGTGGGGCATCTGCTTGGATCGGCAAGCATTGAAGTATGGATAACCGAAGGAGATGTCTCAAAGAAGGTTGTATTTTCCGGAGATGTGGGAAATGTCAATCAGCCAATCATTAAAGATCCCCAGTTAGTAAAAGAGGCAGACTATCTGGTGATCGAATCTACATACGGAGACCGTACACATGGTGAGGATATTCCAGATTATGTGGGAGAGTTTACAAGGATTTTGAGAGAGACATTCCAAAAAGGCGGCAATGTGGTGATTCCTTCTTTTGCGGTTGGACGTACGCAGGAGATTTTGTATTTTATCCGTGAGATCAAAGAAAAGAATCTGCTTCCGGAATTTCCGGGATTTGAAGTATATGTGGACAGTCCGCTTGCAATCGAAGCGACGAATGTGTTTAATAAAAATGTCAAAGGATGTTTTGATGAGGAAGCAATGGAATTGGTAAATCAGGGGATCAATCCTCTGCTGTTCCGGGGTCTGAAGACGACGATTACCAGTGACGAGTCCAGACAGATCAACTTTGATACAAAACCGAAAGTTATCCTGTCTGCATCCGGTATGTGCGAAGCAGGACGGATCCGGCATCATTTGAAACACAATCTGTGGCGTCCGGAATGCACGATCTGTTTTGTGGGATATCAGGCAGTCGGAACGCTTGGAAGAAAACTGATTGAGGGTGCAGAGAGTGTAAAGCTGTTTGGAGAGAATATCACGGTCAATGCCAGGATCGAGGTATTGAAAGGAATCAGCGGACATGCAGATATGAATGGTCTTTTGGACTGGATCAGGGGATTTGAAAAAATACCGGACCGCGTAATGGTTGTGCATGGGGAAGATACAGTGACAGATCATTTTGCAAAATTGGTAGAAGATACATTCGGTTGTCCGGCATTCGCACCATATTCAGGTGGAACGGTAGACCTCGCAGCAAATGAGATTATAACGATCGGACAGAAGATTCCGAAAAAATCAGATGAGAAACCGAGTAAGCTTAAGAGTGCATCCGCATTTAATCGTCTGGTGGCAGCTGCAAAGCGTTTGCTGAACGTTGTGTATAAGAATGAAGGCCTGGCGAATAAAGATATGGCCAAGTTCGAGACCCAGATCCAGAATCTGGCAGATAAGTGGGATAGATAACGCAGAATCTGCCAGATGTCAAGGAGTAAAATTTTTTTTATTTGATAAGAAACCGCATAAGCCTGTGCGATAAGGAGCATCATCTTAATAGAAACTGATGGATGAGATTCTGACAGGAGGTCTGTAATGGCACAGGGAAAGGTAGAAATATGTGGTGTGAATACGGCAAAGCTTCCTATCCTGAATGAAGAGGAGAAGGAAGCTTTGTTTGTACGCATCAAAGAAGGAGACCGGGAAGCGAAAGAAGAGTACATTAAAGGAAATTTACGACTTGTCCTGAGCGTGATAAGACGATTTGGGGCAAGCGGGGAGAACCCGGATGATCTGTTCCAGATTGGGTGTATCGGACTGATTAAGGCGGTTAATAATTTTAACACAGAATTAGAGGTAAAATTTTCCACCTATGCAGTACCAATGATCATTGGAGAAATCAGAAGGTACATGAGAGATAACAATTCCATTCGTGTCAGCCGGTCACTCAGAGATACAGCATATAAAGCAATCTATGCAAGGGAAAGTTACAGAAAGAAGAACCAGAAAGAACCGACGGTGCAGGAAATTGCGACAGAAATTGGCATATCCAAAGAGGATATTATGTTTGCTTTGGATGCAATCCAGATACCGATGAGTCTGCAGGAACCGGTCTATAATGATGGTGGAGATGCATTGTATGTGATGGATCAATTGAGTGATCAGACGAATAAAGAAGAAAAATGGGTGGAAGACCTGTCACTGGAGGAAGCAATGAAGCATCTTGATGAACGGGAACGTTATATTATCAAGCTCCGGTTCTTTCAGGGAAGAACGCAGATGGAAGTTGCAAAGGAGATACAGATATCCCAGGCTCAGGTCAGCAGGCTGGAGAAGAATGCGTTGAAAACTATGCGCCAGTACCTTATCTAAGGGCTGGCGCATTTTTGGTATTGCATTTTTGACGGTCTCATACTATGATATTTGCAGGAGGAATTTGTATAATGAAAGCTTGTATATTTGATCTGGATGGAACATTAACAAATACATTGGAATCTATGACATATTCCGTAAATCTGACACTTGAGGAGATGGGACTTTCCAAGATCACAAAAGATCAGTGCAGATTGTTCGTCGGGAATGGAGCCAGGGTATTAATGGAAAAGTCACTGAAAGCAGCCGGAGACACAGATGCTTCAAGGATTGAAGAGGGGATGGAAATATACGGACGTATATTTGACCAGAATTGTACATATCATGTAACACCTTATGAAGGAATCCCGGAGATGTTGAAAGCATTGAAAGATAAAGGAATTCAACTGGCAGTCCTTTCCAATAAGCCGGACCGTCAGACAGTAAAAGTTGTGAAAGCAATTTTTGGAGAAGAATTGTTTGATTATGCACAGGGACAGAAAGAAGGTATCCGAAGGAAACCGGAGCCGGACGGAGTATGGTATCTTATGGAACAGATGCACGTATCAAAAGAAGAATGCCTGTATATCGGAGATTCAGAAGTTGATGCGGCAACCGGAAGGAATGCAGGCCTTAAGACGATAGGCGTGTTGTGGGGATTCCGGGACAGAAAAACGTTAGAAACTGCGGGAGCAGATGATCTGATCGACAGACCGGATGAACTGTTGCAGTTTGTGTAATATTACGATAAGGGAGGTTGAGATGTATGTACGAGTATGATGAAGAATGTCTGCAGACGTTTATTTTGAATCAGGGACAGCTGTTTGATGAACCGGTTGCAGAGACTTTGGAAGAGGCAGAGGCTTTTCTGGAGGACTGTATGGCTTCTATCGTAGATAATATCGGAGAAGTCAGGGAATTCCTTGATCAGGAAGGAATGGATGTCAGTGGAATGTCTGACGAAGAGATTGAAGATGCATCAGAAGTATTTGCGCTATCGGATGGTCGTTATCTTATCGTTGAAGGATAAAAGCAAAAAGACGAAAGTACCTGCCGGGTGGCATCGCACAGGCCACTGTCAGATGTAAGAAAAAGCCGCAACTACTTTGTAGTTCCGGCTTTTTTCAATGCAGTTTCAATGGCCTGGACAATCAGCTGGGAAGTGTAAGGAGTGTCAGATGAATACTGGATATTGTCGAGTGACTGTTTTTTGTAGACCTGTTCGGCAATATCTTCGATCGCAGGTTCGATGAACGGATACATGGTTGTGATAGATTCGTTCAGATTGGTGAAACGGATGGAATTGATATGGGATTCATCTACAGTCACCTCAACTTCCAGCGCAGTATTGTTCAGAGTGATATCTGAGGTGTAGATTCCCGGAGTATAGATCCGGTTATCTTTTGAGGCGGAGCGATGTTCCGGGCGGAACATGAATATCAAAAGCAGGATCAGAATAATGGCCAATACTGCGAAAATAACGGTATAGATGATTTCTTTCATGTGAAGTACAACAATTTTTGTTTTGGAACTCATAGTGAGACCTCCTGGTAATTGGTTTCAAAGATTGTTTCATTTTCTATAATGTATGAAAAATGTGGAAGAATTATTCGTTTAATTTTTCCGTGACAAATGGAAAAGGTTCTTGTAGAATGATAAAAGAAATGGAAGGTGAAAAATTATGTTTATTATTGCAGGACTTGGAAATCCTACACTTCAGTATGAAGGAACCAGACACAATGTAGGGTTTGATGTCATAGATATGTTGGCAGACAGATATAATATTTCTGTAGACGGAAGAAAAGGAAGAGCACTGATCGGCAAAGGAATGATCGGGGGACAGAAGGTGCTTCTGGTAAAACCGCAGACGTATATGAATCTGAGCGGGGAAAGCTTAAGAGAACTGGTCAATTATTATAAGATTGATGAAGAACACGAACTTCTTGTGATCTATGATGATATCAGTCTGGATGTAGGGCAGTTGAGAATCCGTAAGAAAGGAAGCGCCGGAGGGCATAATGGAATAAAAAATATTATTGCCAACCTTGGAACCGATGTGTTTCCGAGAATCAAGATCGGCGTTGGGGAGAAGCCAAAGAAATACGACCTGGCGGATTATGTACTGGGACATTTTTCGAAAGAAGATCGTGAATTGATGGAAGAGGGATATGACCGCGCAGACCATGCGGTGGGAATGATCTTAAATGGAGAGATCGAGGCTGCCATGAACCAGTATAACAGGAAAGTAAAGCCTAAGGAGGCATAAAAAGATGCAGGGCTTAATCGGACCGTTAAAAGAACTTGCAGAGTTTGAAGAACTCTGTAAAAATAAGAAAAAAGATGCAGGAATGATCCGTGTATGCGGATGTGTGAATTCCCAGAAATCTCATATGATGTATGCAATTGGCGATGGCTGTAAATACAAGGTCATCGCCTGTTCCAGTGAGACAAAAGCAAAACAGATATATGAAGAATACCGATTCCTGGACAACAATACTTATCTGTATCCGGCAAAGGATTTTCTGTTCTATAAAGCAGATATCCGTAGTAAAGAGCTGGTGAAGCAGAGAATGGAAGGAATCCAGGCAGTGCTTTCCGGAACACCTGTGACGATTGTGACAAGTCTGGATGGGTTCATGGATCACCTCGCACCAAAAGAGAGTATTGAAAAAAAAGTACTGAAGATACAAAACGACAGTGTCCTTAAACTGGACGAGATGGCAGAGAGACTTTCTGATGTAGGGTATGACAGGGAAGTACAGGTAGAAGGCCCGGGGCAGTTTGCAGTGCGGGGAGGAATACTGGATATCTATCCACTGACGGAGGAGTTTCCGGTAAGGATTGAATTTTGGGGAGATGAGGTGGATTCTATCCGGACTTTTGACGTGGAGAGTCAGCGGTCCATTGAGAATATGACAGAAATTAACATCTATCCGGCGGTGGAATTTCCGCAGGGAGAAGAGAAGGGAGTATCGTTCCTGGATTATTTTTCGAAAGAAGATACCATTCTTTTTCTGGATGAACCGGTGCGTCTTGTGGAGCGCGGACAGAATATTGAAGAAGAGTTTATGGAAGCGCAGAAAAAGCGTCTGGAGAACGGGTATGAACTGGAAGAGGAAGAGGCAAAGATATTTCCGGTTGCAGATATCCTGAAGAAGATCAATACTTACAGCAGTATCGGCTTTTTTGCGTTAGAGATGAAGTGCAGGGGATTGGAAGTAAGAGAATCTTATGAAATCCAGGCTAAGAGTGTGAATCCGTACAATAACAGTTTTGAGATGCTGACACAGGATCTTAAGAGACTGAAAAGAAACGGATACAGGGTAGTCCTGCTGTCAGGATCGAGAACCCGTGCAAAGAGGCTGGCGGAAGATTTAAGAGATTATAATCTAAGCAGTTATTACGGTGAAGAATTGGACCGCGAAGTAAAGCCTGGAGAAATTATGACGGCATATGGATACATTGCGGAAGGGTATGAATATCCAATGCTTAAATTCACTGTGATCGCAGAGTCGGACATTTTCGGAAAAAGAAAAAAGAAGAAAAAGAGAAAGACTTATGAAGGACGCAAGATCCAGAGCTTTTCGGAACTGAAGCCGGGAGATTATGTTGTTCATGAGAATCATGGTGTAGGCGTCTATCAGGGAATTGAAAAGATCGTTGTAGACAAGATTTCAAAAGATTATATGAAAATCTCGTATGCACAGGGCGGGAATCTCTATATCCCGGCAACACAGCTGGATCTGATACAGAAATACGCCAGTGCCGATGCAAAGAAACCAAAGCTGAATAAACTGGGAACCCAGGAGTGGAACCGGACCAAGACCAGGGTGCGCGGTGCCGTAAAAGAGATTGCAAGAGATCTGGTGAAGCTGTATGCGGCAAGACAGGAGCAGGATGGTTATGTCTACGGAGAAGATACAGTATGGCAGAGAGAATTTGAAGAGATGTTTCCGTTTGAAGAGACGGAAGATCAGATGATGGCGATCGAGGCTGTAAAAAAAGATATGGAAAGTCATAAGATCATGGATCGTCTGATCTGTGGGGATGTTGGATTTGGTAAGACGGAGGTTGCAATCCGTGCGGCATTCAAAGCTGTACAGGAGAGTAAGCAGGTAGTCTATCTGGTTCCGACAACGATTCTTGCACAGCAGCATTACCGGACATTCGTACAGCGTATGAAAGAGTTCCCGGTGCGGATTGACCTGATGTGCAGATTTCGTACACCGGCACAGCAGAAAAAGACGATCGAGGATGCGAAAAAGGGACTGGTAGATATCATTATCGGAACACATCGGGTACTGAGTGAAGACTTGAAATTCAAAGATCTGGGGCTTCTGATCATCGATGAAGAACAGCGGTTCGGTGTTCAGCACAAAGAAAAAATCAAGAAATTGAAGGAAAATGTAGATGTATTGACACTTACAGCGACTCCGATCCCGAGAACACTTCATATGAGCCTGATCGGTATTCGCGATATGAGTGTATTGGAGGAAGCACCGAATGACCGTATGCCGATCCAGACATATGTTATGGAATATAATGACGAGATGGTACGTGAAGCAATCGAACGGGAATGCGCAAGACAGGGGCAGGTATACTATGTCTATAACCGTGTGGAAGATATCGATGAGGTAGCAGGACATGTGCAGAAGCTGGTGCCGGATCTGTCGGTTGCCTATGCGCACGGACAGATGCGGGAGCATGAACTGGAGAGGATCATGTACGACTTTATCAACGGAGAGATCGATGTGTTGGTATCCACAACGATCATAGAGACCGGACTGGATATCTCAAATGCAAATACGATGATCATTCATGATGCAGACCGGCTTGGACTTTCACAGCTTTACCAGCTGCGCGGACGTGTCGGACGTTCCAACCGCATGGCATATGCATTCCTTCTCTACCGGAGAGATAAGATGTTAAGAGAAGTGGCAGAAAAGAGGCTGGCTGCTATCCGTGAATTCACGGACCTTGGCTCAGGATTCAAGATTGCGATGCGTGACCTGGAAATCCGTGGAGCGGGAAATCTTTTGGGTGCGGAGCAGCATGGTCATATGGAGGCGGTCGGATATGACCTTTACTGTAAGATGTTGAACGAAGCGGTGAAGCATCTGAAAGGTGAGATGGAAGAAGAGGAGACCTTCACAACTACGATGGATCTGAATGTGGATGCATTTATTCCGGCATCTTATATTCCGAATGAATACCAGAAACTGGATGTCTATAAACGAATCGCTGCAATTGAGAGCCGGGAAGAAATGGAAGATATGGCAGAAGAACTGACAGACCGGTTTGGAGATATTCCGAAGAAGGTGGAGAAACTTCTGGAAGTTGCCGCATTGAAAGCACAGGCACATCAGTTGTATGTAACGGCTGTCGAACAAAAGGGAGAGGTTTACACATTTATCATGTATGAAAAAGCGAAGGTACATCCGGAACGGATTCCGAAGCTGATCGAAGATTTCCGTGGGGAACTGACATTCAAAGCAGACGGAGCCCAGCCGTGTTTTATCTATGAGAAGAAGAGAAGAAATCTGAAAGAGAAGCAGACAGATGCACTGGAAAGTACGAAAAATGTGTTAAATGGGTTGAAAGGATTGATAGGCGGAGAAAAAAGCGGTATAATTGACCCATTAAGCAAATAAAGGCAGGTTAGGATAAATGAAAAAAAGAGCATTAATATTAGCGCTGGCAGGGATTATGGCAGCATCACTTACCGGATGTGGATCGCTGAAGGATGATGCGGTGGTCGTAAAAGCAGGAGATGAAGAGATCACGGCAGGTGTTGCAAATTTCTATGCAAGATATACACAGGCTCAGTACGAAACATACTTTGCGAGTTATTTCGGCGGAGATGATATGTGGACGAAAAATGCGTCAGACGGCAAGACCTATGAAGAATCGATCAAAGAAACTTTGCTGGATGATCTGAAGAATATGGCACTTCTGGAAAAGCATATGAAGGATTATGACGTAAAGATTACAAAAGCAGATAAAAAAGCAATCGATGATGCGGCTGAAGAATTTGACAAGGCCAATTCCCAGAAGAAAAAAGACAAGGTATCTGGTTCCGAAGAGAATGTAAAACGTGTCATGACATTGATGGTGATCGAGCAGAAGATGCGTTCGGCAATCGTAGCGGAAGCAAATGTGAATGTAACAGATGAAGAAGCAGTACAGAAGCATATGCAGTATGTGGAGTTTGATTATACTACATCATCAGATTCGTCCGATTCATCAGATACGACTGTATCCGATGATGAGAAGAAGCAGGTAAAGGAAAAAGCTGCGGCATTTGCAGAGGGAGCAAAGACGGCGGAAGATTTTGCATCCTATGCAACCGAACAGGGAACCGAAGCAAAAGATGCAACGTTTGATTCGGATTCTGTAAGTCCGTCTAAAGAAGTTGTAAAAGCAGCGGACAAATTGGGAGAAGGTGAGCTTACGGGTGTGGTTGAAAGTGATACCGCATGCTATGTGGCAAAAGTTACAAGCCTCAATGATGAAGCAGCCACAGAGACCAAGAAACAGTCCCTGCTCACGGAGAAACAGGATAAATACTATAAAAAAGTATTAAAGAAATGGAAGAAAGAGGAAAAAATCACTGTTCAAAAAGGAACATGGAATAAGATTGATTTCACGAGATTGAGCGTAAAAGCCAAAGATACAAGTACAACCGGAACAAGTACAGACAGTGCTTCGGGTAACTAAGACGAATAGAGATAAGAAGAATGGGCAGCATCCAACCGGGTGCCGCCCATTAATAATAATGGTACTGTCTTAATTCATAAAAGCAGATACGATCTCGTTAACGAGCTTTCCGTCTGCCTTGCCTTTTACTTTAGGCATCAGGTTCTTCATGATCTTTCCTTTATCCTTTGCAGTAGGAGCATCCAGTCCCATTTCTGCAAGAACAGAAGCAACAACTTCTTTGATCTCTGCTTCATCCATCATCTTAGGAGCATACTGTTCCAGAACTGCAAGACGCTTATTGCATTCTTCGATGATCTCTGTACGGTCTGCAGGAGTCATATCGAGTGTCTCTTTTGTCTGCTTGATCTCTTTTAAGATAACCTGTGTCTCTTCTTCCTGTGTCAGATCCGCACGTTTGTCGATTGCTTTATTCTTAAGAGCTGCAAGCAGCATGGATAAAGTTTCCTTTGTGTCTTTGTCTTTTGCTTTCATGGCTTTGACCATATCAGCACGTACTTCATCAATTTTACTCATGATTCATTCCTCCTAATATTTTCTTCCAACTATTATACAAAACTATTGAAAAAATATCCAGTCTAATATCAGAATGAATAATTCCATCTTTTTCTCAGCATACTAACCATATGTTAGAAAATATGGAAAAAACAGAAAAAAACAGGAGGAAGATAAATGCTATGAAAGCAACAGGAATCGTAAGAAGAATCGATGATCTGGGACGTGTAGTCGTTCCAAAAGAAATCAGAAGAACACTGAGGATCAGGGAAGGCGACCCACTGGAGATATTCACGGACAAGGAAGGAGAGATTATTCTGAAGAAATATTCTCCGATCGGAGAATTATCGGCATTCGCCAAACAGTATGCAGAAAGTCTGTCGCAGATGCTGGGATGTCTGGCAGGAATCTGTGATATGGATCAGGTGGTCGCAGCGGCAGGAAACGGGAAGAAAGAGCTGCAGGATGAAGATATAACAAGGGAACTCGGAGAGTTTCTGAAGGAAAGAAAGACGCGGAATGCAAAAGCAGGAGAAAAAAAATATGTGCCGGTGGTGAGCAAAACAGAACCTTACAGTCAGGAGGTGATCAGTCCGATCCTGTGTGCGGGGGATGTGATCGGGGCGGTACTCCTGCTGAACATGGATCAGAAAGACCTGTTTGAAGAAAGAGAAATCTGCCTTGCGGAATATACAGCGAAGGTTCTGGGAAAACAGATGGAACAATAGAACAATTATGGACAGAACAGAAGCATAAATGAGAGTCTCTCTTCATAATCTGTGATAGATGAGGAGGGAGCAGATGAGAAAAAAAGAACAAAATGAAGTATGGATCATGTGGATGGTGAAAGCTCTTCTTGCGGCATATGTAGTGACAGGTATTCTTCTGATAATACTGGCGCTGGCTCTTTATAAATTCGAATTAAATGAAGGCGCGGTGACGGCAGGAGTGACGGCAGTCTATCTGATCTCGACATTTACCGGCGGACTTGTGGTGGGGAAACTTGCAAAAGTCAGGCGGTTCCTGTGGGGAATTGTTCTGGGAATATTGTATTTTGCGTTACTTTTGCTTGTCACAGTCGGAATCTACCGCACATTTCATGGAAGCAGTACAGAGATATTGGTGACATTTGCGTTGTGTGCGGGAGGCGGCATGGCCGGCGGAATGATATCCTAAGAAAAGGATTGCGAAACCTATATTGAAATGTTATAATAACATAAGTTAAGCAATAGTAAGGAGGGACATGAACATGAAACATGTAAAATCATTGAATAAACCTATGAACAGCAACCTGAAAAAAAGTGGATGTGGCGAATGTCAGACATCATGCCAGTCAGCATGTAAGACATCCTGCACAGTAGGAAATCAGACTTGCGAACAGAACAAATAATTTAAAATCATATGGATACTCGGGACAGCGGTCTTTAGGGTCGCTGTTTCTTGCTGTTCATGGAATTATTTGACAACATGAGATTTCAGACAATCAGAGAAATAACAGGAATTTTCCGATATAGAATATGAAAAACAAGAAAGGGGTACCAGATATGATTCATCAGTACCGTAATAATGGATACAATATCGTTATGGATGTGTACAGCGGCTCTGTACATGTGGTAGATGATGTCTGTTATGATGTGATCGCAAAATTGAACGGATCAGAGACAGAACCAACTGCCGGAACATTAAAAGAAACAGATGTAAAAGAGCAGCTTTTGCAGTCACTGGGAAATAAATACGAAGCGTCAGATATCGAAGATGCATTGTCAGACGTGATTGAACTGACAGAAGGCGGACAGTTATTTGTAAAAGATACATACGAATGTATGATTGAAGAGGTGAAGAAGAGGAAAACGGTCGTAAAAGCATTGTGCCTGCACATTGCACATGACTGTAACCTTGCCTGTAAATATTGCTTCGCAGAAGAGGGAGAGTACCACGGAAGACGTGCACTTATGAGTTTTGAAGTGGGTAAGAAGGCACTGGATTTCCTGATCGCAAATTCCGGAAACCGCCGTAACCTGGAAGTTGACTTCTTCGGAGGGGAACCTCTGATGAATTGGCAGGTTGTAAAAGATCTGGTGGCTTACGGAAGAGAACAGGAGAAGATCCATAACAAGCATTTCCGTTTTACCGTTACGACCAATGGTGTCCTTTTAAATGATGAGATACAGGAATTTGTAAATAAAGAGATGGACAATGTTGTATTAAGTCTGGATGGAAGAAAGGAAATCAATGACCAGATGCGTCCGTTCCGTAACGGAACGGGAAGCTATGATTTGATCGTTCCGAAATTCCAGAAGCTTGCAGAAAGCAGAAATCAGGAAAAATATTATATCCGTGGAACATTTACAAGAAACAATCTGGACTTTTCCAATGATATTATGCATTTTGCAGATCTTGGATTCAAACAGATGTCGATCGAGCCGGTCGTTGGAGATGAAAGCGATCCGTATGCGATCAGGGAGGAAGATCTTCCTAAGATCATGGAGGAATATGATAAACTTGCGAAGATGATGATCGAACGCGAGAAAGAGGGAAAAGGCTTCAATTTCTTCCATTTTATGATAGATCTAAATGGTGGTCCGTGTGTGGCAAAACGTTTATCCGGATGCGGTTCCGGAACAGAATATTTGGCTGTTACACCATGGGGCGACCTCTATCCATGCCATCAGTTCGTCGGACAGGATGATTTTCTGATGGGTAATGTGGACGATGGAATCGTGAAGCCGGAGATTGCGGACGATTTCAGAAGCTGTAATGTGTATTCGAAAGATAAATGCAGAAACTGTTTTGCAAAATTCTATTGCAGTGGTGGATGTATGGCAAACTCTTACAATTTCCACGGTACGATCCATGATACCTATGAGATCGGCTGTGAGATGCAAAGGAAGCGTGTAGAGTGTGCGATCATGATGAAGGCTGCACTTGCAGAAGAATAAATAATTCGAGAGGATGTGTAGGAGAACGATGAAAAAGTCAAAAAGCATACTGAGTCTGCTTCTGACTGTAATCCTCATCGTCGGTCTTGGTTTTACTGTTATCGCAGGAATTGGAAAATCTAAGACCGGTGCGATGAAGAACATCAAACTTGGTCTGGATCTAGCCGGTGGTGTCAGCATCACTTATCAGGTAAAAGATAAGAATCCGACCAAAGAAGAGATGAGTGATACAATCTATAAGCTGCAAAAGCGAGTAGAGCAGTACAGTACAGAAGCAAGTGTATACCAGGAGGGAGACGACCGAATCAATATCGAGATTCCTGGTGTTACAGATGCCAATAAGATTCTGGATGAACTTGGAAAACCAGGTTCCCTTTCTTTCCAGACGGCAGATGGTGAGACGGTCCTTACAGGAACTGATGTAAAGAGCGCATCTGCAAAGAGTGGTCAGGATGATATGGGGAATAAAGAATACTCCGTAGAACTGAACCTGACAAAATCAGGAACAAAGAAATTTGCTACAGCAACACAGAACAATATCGGAAAACAGATTGCGATCATTTATGACGGTGAGACCATCTCCAGTCCGGTTGTCCAGTCTGCGATCACAGGCGGACAGGCTTATATTACCGGAGACTTTACATACGAAGAAGCTGATAATCTGGCATCAACGATCCGTATCGGTGGACTGAAACTGGAACTGGAAGAATTACGTTCGAATGTAGTCGGAGCACAACTTGGAGAACAGGCACTTAGCACAAGTCTGAAGGCGGGAGTGATCGGTCTGATCCTGGTATTCCTGTTTATGATTCTGGTATACAGGCTTCCGGGACTGGCATCCAGTCTTGCACTGCTGATCTATACAGAGATAGTACTGGTGATCCTGAATGCATTTGATGTAACCTTAACCCTTCCGGGTATTGCAGGTATCATTTTAAGTATTGGTATGGCGGTGGATGCGAACGTTATTATCTTTGCCCGTGTGCGTGAAGAGATGGCGAAAGGAAAAACTGTGAAGTCATCACTCAAGGCAGGATTCCAGAAAGCAATGTCAGCTATCGTTGACGGTAACGTAACAACCCTGATTGCAGCAGCGGTTCTGTGGTTCAAAGGTTCCGGAACAGTAAAAGGATTCGCACAGACACTGGCAATCGGTATTGTGGTATCCATGTTTACCGCACTGGTGATCACACGTATGATCGTATATGCATTCTATGGAATCGGAATCCGCAAAGAGAGTCTGTATTATCATCAGATGAAAGAAAGAAAGCCGGTGAATTTCCTCGGAAAGAAGAAGATATTCTTCAGCGTTTCCATTGCACTGATCCTTGCAGGATTTGTGATCATGGGAGTCAATTCGGCAAAGGGAAATGGAGCACTGGCATACAGTCTGGATTTCCAGGGCGGAACTTCTATGAATGTGAAATTTGACAAAGATTATTCTATCGATGAGATCGATGAAGAGATTGTTCCTGTGGTAGAAAAGATTACCGGAGACCACAACATTCAGACACAGAAGGTGTCCGGAACCAAACAGGTCATTATTAAAACAAAGACATTAAGTCTTGCAAAACGTGAGCAGGTCAACAAAGCACTGAAAACTACATTCGGAGTGAAAGAATCCGATATCACAGCTGAAAATATAAGTTCTACGATCAGTGGTGAGATGCGTCGTGATGCAGTAATTGCCGTGATCGTGGCAACAATCTTTATGCTGCTTTACATCTGGTTCCGTTTCAAAGATGTACGTTTTGCTACAAGTGCGGTTTCGGCACTGTTACATGACGTTCTGGTGGTACTTGCATTCTATGCGGCATCCAGAATCTCAGTGGGAACAACATTTATTGCATGTATGCTGACGATTGTCGGTTATTCCATCAATGCAACGATTGTAATCTTTGACAGAATCCGTGAGGAACTTCCACTGATGAAGAGAAACGATGATCTGGCTGAAGTGGTAAATAAGTGTATAACACAGACGTTGACAAGAAGTATTTATACATCGTTGACGACATTTATCATGGTATTTGTTCTGTTTATTATGGGTGTAAGTTCTATTCGTGAATTTGCAGCACCGCTTATGGCAGGTATCATCTGCGGAGGATATTCTTCCGTATGTATCACAGGAGCCCTGTGGTATGTTATGAAAACAAAAACCTCTAAAAAAGCAACAAACAAAAAGAAAAAATAAATCAGAAAATGATTTGAAAAGCAGTTGTGCCTGTTGACAGGGTATAACTGCTTTTTTAAAATTAAAAAGTAATTGTACTTAGACTGAAGAGACAAAGGAGCGACAACAATGGAACGATGGGTTCTGCTGCGGAAAGGCGCAGATTTTGAGGCAATAGGGAAAAAATACCAGATCAGCCCGCGGCTGGCATGTCTGATCCGGAACAGGGATGTGATCGGGGAAGAAGCGGTTGACCGCTATCTGAATGGAACAATCAGTGATCTGTATGATGGAATGCTGATGAAAGATATGGATAAAGCAATCGATATTCTGAAAGAGAAGATCCTGGAAGATAAGAAAATCCGGGTGATCGGAGATTATGATATAGACGGAGTGAATGCAACTTACATTCTGTTGGAGGGACTGGAACGTCTCGGTGCGGATGTGGACAGTGATATACCAGACCGTATCAGTGACGGATATGGACTGAACAGGCATCTGGTCGAAAGAGCTTATGAAGCCGGTGTAGATACGCTCATTACCTGTGATAATGGGATCGCGGCAGCAGATGAAATCGCGTATGGAAAAGAAATGGGGATGACAGTGATCGTAACAGATCACCATGAGGTCCCGTTTGATGAACACGATGGAGAAAAACGATACAGAATTCCGCCGGCAGATGCGGTTATGGATCCTAAGCAGCCGGATTGTCTCTATCCATTTAAAGGACTCTGCGGTGCTGCAGTTGCATACAAGATGATGGAGGCATTGTGGGAGAGTATGGGAAAGGATTCGGCGGATCTGGATGATCTGATCGAAAATGTTGCGATCGCTACGATCGGAGACGTGATGGATCTGGAAGATGAGAACCGTATTTTTGTCAAAGAAGGTCTTCAGATGCTGAGACGCACAAAAAATCCGGGATTGAAAGCTTTGATCGAGTGTACAGGGATTGACAAGAACAGCCTGAATTCCTATCATATCGGTTTTGTACTCGGGCCATGTATCAATGCCAGCGGAAGATTGGATACAGCAAAACGTGCGCTGGAATTACTGAGAGCAGGAACGCAGAAGGAGGCAGATATCCTTGCAGGAGACTTGAAAGCGTTGAATGACAGCAGGAAGGATATGACGGAAGAGGCTGTAAAACAGGCAGAAGAGCAGGTGGAGACAACAACCATTTCCAAGGACAAGGTGTTGGTCGTTTATCTTCCGGATTGTCATGAAAGTCTGGCAGGTATCGTCGCCGGAAGGATAAGAGAGAACTATTATAAACCGGTGTTTGTACTGACGGATGCAGAAGAAGGAGTGAAAGGATCCGGCAGGTCGATCGACGGATACCACATGTATGAAGAACTGAATAAATGCAAAGAATTGCTGACGAAGTTTGGCGGACACCGGCTGGCAGCCGGATTGTCACTTCCGAAAGAGAATGTCGGGAAATTTCGCGAGATGTTGAATAAAAACTGTACGCTGACCGAAGAAGAGATGAAAGAAAAAGTAACTATCGATATGGAGATGCCGTTCGGATGTGTGACGGAAGGATTGGTGAAAGAACTGGAACTTCTGGAACCATTTGGAAAAGGAAATACAAAACCGGTATTTGCAGCACGCGATGTCACATTACTTGGTGCAAGAATTCTTGGGAAGGATAGAAATGTACTGAAATTACAGGTGCAGGATGTGAATGGATGCAGGATCGAAGCCATGCTGTTCCATCATGCAGATGATTTCCTGGGCAAACTGGAAGAACAGTATGGAAAGACAGAAGTGGAGGCACTCTTAAAAGGTCGTGGCAGACAGATCCGGATCTCGATGACATATTATCCGGATATTAATGAATATATGGGGAAAAAGACACCACAGATTGTGGTGACGCATTACCGTTAAACCATAGATTGAAAATTAGAAAAAGTAATGCTATACTTAAAGTTGTATTTTAGACAGAAATGGAGAGAGTATCATGAAAGCGATAGAAGAGTATGTAAGAAGCATTCCGGATTTTCCGGAACCGGGAATTATATTCAGAGATGTAACAAGCATTCTTCAGGATGCGGAGGGGTTACATCTGGCAATAGATCTGATGCAGGAAAAATTAAAAGACGTAGAGTTTGATGTGGTTGTAGGACCGGAATCCAGAGGATTTATTTTCGGAGTTCCGATTGCATATAACCTGCATAAGCCATTTATCCCGATCAGAAAAAAAGGAAAGCTCCCTTGCGAGACTGTTTCTGTTGAATATGAACTGGAATATGGTACTGCTACGATCGAGATGCATAAAGATGCGATTAAACCGGGACAAAGAGTGGTTATCATTGACGACCTGATCGCAACAGGCGGAACCAATGAAGCAATGGTAAAACTGATTGAAGGACTTGGCGGGAAAGTGGTAAAGACGGTATTTCTTATGGAACTTGCGGGATTAAAGGGAAGAGAGCGATTAGAAGGATATGATGTGGATGCCGTGATCACATATCCGGGTAAATAATAGAAGCATCAAGGGAAGGAGGCGTTGATATGTCAGACAAGACAACATATGAATCACTGGACAACCGGATTGCACCGGAAGCCCTGACGAAAGACCATACAAAAGGACTCGCGGTCGTAGACGGACATGCGGTGAAATCGCAGGAAGATTATGAAGATCCGGACCGGTTGTATGGCATGTTGATTGCCCGTATCCGAAAGTATCATCCGTCCACAGATGTTTCCCTGATTGAGAAAGCTTATAAGCTGGCAGTTGAAGCACATGGAGATCAGCGCAGAAAATCCGGAGAGCCATATATCATCCATCCGTTATGGGTAGCGATCATTCTGGCAGATCTTGAGATGGATAAAGAGACGATCGCTGCAGGAATGCTGCACGATGTGGTTGAAGATACAAAGTTTACGGAAGAAGATATCCGAAAGGAATTCGGAGCAGAAGTAGCACTTCTGGTAGATGGAGTTACCAAGCTGGGAAGACTTTCTTATTCTTCGGATAAACTGGAGGTACAGGCAGAAAATTTAAGAAAGATGTTCCTGGCAATGGCAAAGGACATTCGAGTCATCATCATCAAACTTGCAGACCGTCTGCATAATATGCGTACACTGCAGTTTATGACACCGGCGAAACAGAAAGAAAAAGCAAAAGAGACGATGGACATTTACGCACCGATCGCACAGCGTCTTGGAATTTCCAAGATCAAGACAGAACTGGATGATCTGGCACTTAAGTATTCACAGCCGGAAGTGTTCTATGATCTGGTGAATCAGATCAATGCCAGAAAGACTGAGCGGGAAGAATTTGTAGAGCAGATTGTAGATGAAGTGTCGACACATATGAAGAATGCGGGCATCAAAGCAGAAGTCAACGGGCGTGTCAAACATTTCTTCAGCATTTATAAAAAGATGGTCAATCAGGATAAGACAGTAGATCAGATCTATGATCTGTTCGCAGTCCGTATTATCGTAGAATCTGTAAAGGACTGCTATGCGGCACTCGGTGTGATTCATGAGATGTATACGCCGATCCCGGGACGATTTAAAGATTATATTGCAATGCCAAAACCGAATATGTACCAGTCACTGCATACAACGCTGATGAGTTCGGTCGGACAGCCGTTCGAGATCCAGATCCGTACAGAAGAGATGCATAAGACAGCTGAATATGGTATTGCGGCGCATTGGAAATATAAAGAGTCGAATGACGGTAAGAAGAGTGTTGAAGCACAGGAAGAAGAGAAGTTAAGCTGGCTGCGCCAGATCCTGGAATGGCAGAGAGACATGTCGGATAACCGGGAATTCCTGAATCTGATCAAAGGTGACCTTGATCTGTTTGCAGAAGATGTGTATTGCTTTACACCGCAGGGAGATGTCAAGAACTTGCCGAATGGTTCGACGCCGATTGACTTTGCTTATGCGATCCATAGTGCAGTTGGAAATAAGATGGTTGGAGCCAGAGTGAACGGAAAACTGGTCAATATCGATTATAAAATTCAGAACGGGGATCGAATTGAGATCCTGACTTCACAGAATTCCAAGGGGCCAAGCAGGGACTGGCTGAATATTGTAAAAAGTACACAGGCAAAGAACAAGATCAACCAGTGGTTTAAAAAAGAATTCAAAGAAAGTAATATCATCCGTGGAAAGGATATGATCGCTACATACTGCAAGGCAAAGAGTATCAATCTTACAAATATTATTCAGCCGAAGTACCAGGAGATCGTGCAGAAAAAATATGGATTCAAAGACTGGGAATCTGTGCTGGCGGCAATCGGTCACGGAGGATTAAAAGAAGGACAGGTAGTAAACCGGCTTGCAGAAGAGTATGGAAAAGATCACAGACAGGCAATTACGGATGAAGTTGTTCTGGAGAGAGTGGCTGAGGCTGCAAAGAATAAGGTGCATATTGCCAAGTCCAAGAGCGGTATTGTAGTCAAGGGAATTGATGATATGGCGGTCCGTTTTTCCAGATGCTGTAATCCGGTACCGGGAGATGAGATTGTCGGATTCGTTACCCGTGGAAGAGGTCTGTCCATTCACCGTACAGACTGTATCAATATGATACATCTGTCCGAAGCGGAACGCGCAAGACTGATTCCGGCAGAGTGGGAGACGGAAGTGACAGAAAAATCAGGAGGTCAGTATCTTGCCGAGATCAAGATGTATGCCAATGACCAGCAGGGACTTCTGATGGAGATTTCCAGAATTTTCACAGAAGAAAATGTGGATGTCAAATCTATGAATGTCCGTACCAGCAAGAAAGGAACAGCAACAATTGAGATGGGATTTATCGTTCACGGCCGTGAAGAACTGGAGCGTATCGTGAAGAAATTGCAGCAGCTTTCCGGAATCATTGATATAGAAAGGGCAACAGGATAAAAGTATGAAGATAAAAAAATACGTGGTTGGAATGATTGGTACGAATTGTTATCTGGTGATTAACGAAGAGACAAAAGAGTCGGTCATGGTTGATCCGGGAGCTTATCCGGCGAAGGTAAAGAATGCGGTAAAGGAGCAGGGACTGAAACTGAAAGCGGTGCTTTTGACACATGCACATTTTGATCATATTATGGGACTTTCTGATGTGATGGAAGACGTAAAAGTTCCGGTATATGTAGAAGAAGCGGACCTTCCGATGATGACGGACGGTGAAAGTAATCTGTCTTCTGCATATGTGCGTGGAGGATACCGGTTTGAAGAGGCGGTTCCGGTCAGTGATGGGCAACAGCTGGAAATTGCAGGTTTTCAGTTCCGTGTGATCCATACACCGGGACATACACCGGGTGGATGCTGTTATTATATGGAACAGGAAGGCGTTCTCTTTAGCGGTGATACATTATTCCAGACATCGGTTGGCCGTTCAGACTTCCCGGGCGGAAGCGCATCGGCATTGGTTCGTTCTGTAAAGGAGAAACTGTTGGTACTACCGGAAGAGACACATGTATATCCGGGGCATATGGAAGAAACGACGATCGGTTATGAAAAACTCCATAATCCATTTATATAATGAATGTTGGCAAAAGACAGTGATAAAAAACAGAATGGAGAATTAAAATGATTCAGATTATATGTAAAAGCGAGTCTTATACTTATAATGCGTATCATATATTAAAGGCTTTTTATCCGTCGCAGGAAGTATCCTGCAAGACGGATGAAGAAGCCTCTAATTATGTAACGGTACAATTACCGGATGGTCAGGAAATTTTTGCAGAAACGGAGAATCTGCAAACGGAGAAAAAGCGGCAGACAGACCTGAATCTGTATGACCAACTGGAGAAGATCACCGGAGAACCACTTGCATGGGGAGTGCTTACGGGCGTACGTCCGACCAAGCTTGCTATGCAGAAGCTGGAAGCCGGCTGGAAAAAAGAAGATTATATCAGATGGGCATGGGAAAGCGCAAGAGTAAGAAAAGAAAAGGCAGTGCTTGCATGGGAGATTGCCGAGAGGGAGCGGAAGATTCTGGAAGAACTGGATTATGAAGAAGGGTACAGCTTGTATGTAGGAATCCCGTTCTGTCCGTCGGTCTGTTCTTATTGTTCTTTCAGTTCCGGACCGCTGGATCGCTGGAAAGAAAAAGTAGATGTATATGTAGATACACTTTGTAAAGAGTTGGAATTTATCGCAGAGCGTTCAAAAAATAAAAAGCTGAATACAATCTACATCGGCGGAGGTACACCGACTACTCTGACGGCAGAGCAGCTGGAACGACTGATGGGATGGATTGATGAGAAATTTTCGAGAGAACATCTGTTGGAGTATACTGTAGAAGCAGGAAGACCAGACAGCATAACAGAAGAAAAATTAAAGGTCATAAAGAGCCACGGCATTACTAGGATTTCCATCAATCCGCAGAGCATGCAGCAGAAGACACTGGATGCGATCGGAAGAAAGCATACCGTAGAAGAGATAAAAGAGGCCTATGCATTGGCCAGAGAGACCGGATTCGATAATATCAATATGGATATTATCGCAGGACTTCCGGGGGAAGATATTTCTGATATGGAAGATACACTGGCTCAGATCGCTCAGATGAAGCCGGATAGTCTGACGGTGCATTCACTGGCAATCAAGAGAGCGGCCAGAATGGAAATGAGAGATTTACACCGGGATGTGAAGGAGACACATGACATCCTTTCCGGCATGATCGAAAAGGCAGCAAAAACAGCAGAAGAGATGGAACTTTTCCCGTATTATCTGTACAGACAGAAGAATATTGCAGGGAATTTTGAAAATGTTGGTTATGCAAAGGTTGACAAAGCCGGAATATACAATATACTTATTATGGAAGAAAAACAATCTATTATTGCCGCAGGCGCAGGTGCGTCGACAAAAATCGTATTAAAGAATCCGATTCCTATGCCGGGCAGTAAAAAGAAGAAAATGACACGTCTGATCCGTCAGGAGAATGTCAAGGCAGTAGATGCCTATATCGACAGGATCGACGAAATGATAGAACGCAAAGGAGAATGGTTATGGCATTAAAGAAAAAACCGGTTACCGGTATGAAAGACATGCTCCCACGTGAGATGGAGATCCGTGATTACCTGATCGGACTTATTAAAGAGACGTATAAGACATACGGATTCTGTTCCATCGAGACACCGTGTGTGGAACATATCGAGAACCTGTGCAGCAAGCAGGGAGGAGACAACGAGAAACTGATCTTCAAGATTTTAAAAAGAGGTGAAAAATTGAAGATCGATACAGCAAAAGAAGAGAATGATCTGGTGGATGGAGGTCTGCGTTACGACCTTACCGTACCGCTTGCCAGATATTATGCGAACCATTCGAATGAGCTTCCGGCACCGTTCAAAGCATTGCAGATCGGGAATGTATGGAGAGCAGACCGTCCGCAGAAAGGACGTTTCAGACAGTTCATGCAGTGCGATATTGATATTCTGGGTGAACCGGGAAATCTTGCAGAGATTGAGCTGATTCTTGCAACCACAGCTATGCTTGGAAAGTTAAGCTTCCAGAACTTTACGGTATGTATCAATGACCGTAACATACTGAAGGCAATGGCTGCATATAGTGGCTTCCGTGAGGAAGACTATGATGAAGTCTTCATTATCCTGGATAAGATGGACAAGATCGGGGCAGAAGGCGTTGCAAAAGAACTGGAAGAGATGGGATATGCAAAGGAAAATGTAGAGACTTATCTTCAGCTGTTTCAGGATGTTGCACCGGATGTGACAGGTATCCGTTTTCTGAAAGAAAAATTAGGAGACTGCTTAAGTGGAGAGACAGCAGACAGTATGGAAATGATCATTTCCAGCGTTGAGACTGCAAAGGAATGCGAATTTAATATCAAATTCGACCCGACACTTGTAAGAGGACAGTCTTACTATACAGGAACTATCTTTGAAGTAACAATGGATGACTTCGGCGGATCAGTAGCCGGAGGTGGACGTTATGATAAGATGATCGGTAAATTTACCGGACAGGATACACCTGCATGTGGATTTTCCATCGGATTCGAGAGAATTGTTATGCTGCTCCTGGAAAATGGATATGAAGTTCCGACTGTAAAAGAGAAGAAAGCATATCTGTTAGAAAAGAAGATGACAAAAGAAGGTCTTTTAAAAGTAATGTCACTTGCAAAGACAGACCGTCAGGCAGGAAAACAGGTTCTGATCGTCAACATGAAAAAGAATAAGAAATTCCAGAAAGAACAGCTGGCAGAAGATGGTTATATAGAAATCGTGGATTGCTATGCAGATTCCGTGGAGAACTTATAATATGTTTTAGAGAGCAATAAATCACGGCGTAAAGACGCCGAAAAAGGAGAAAAAAGAACATGGCAGAATCAATGAAAGGGTTGAAAAGAACCCATAGATGTGCAGAATTATCTGCAGCCAATGTAGGAGAAAAAGTTACCATCATGGGATGGGTACAGAAGAACCGCAACAAAGGAGGTCTGGTATTTGTAGATGTCAGAGATCGCTCCGGTATCATTCAGGTGGTATTCGAAGAAGGAAAATCAGAAGCAGCGCTGATCGAAAAAGCAGCAAAGCTTCGTGCAGAATATGTAGTAGCAATCGTGGGAACGGTTGCAAAGCGTTCCGGTGCGGTGAATGATCATCTTGCAACAGGTGAAATTGAGGTACTTCCGGAAGAACTCCGTATTCTTTCCGAGTCAGAGACACCTCCGTTCCACATTGAAGAAAATTCCAAGACAAAAGAAGAAGTACGTCTGAAATACAGATATCTGGACCTCAGGAGACCGGATCTGCAGCGCAATCTGATAATGAGAAGTAAAGTTGCAACTCTGACACGTCAGTTCCTTGCAGAAGAAGGATTTCTGGAGATTGAGACACCGGTCCTGATCAAGAGTACACCGGAAGGAGCAAGAGATTACCTGGTACCGAGCCGTATCCAACAGGGACAGTTCTATGCACTGCCGCAGTCGCCGCAGTTATTCAAACAGTTACTGATGTGCTCCGGATATGACAGATATTTTCAGATTGCAAAATGTTTCCGTGACGAAGACTTACGTGCAGACCGTCAGCCGGAATTCACACAGATTGATATGGAATTATCTTTTGTAGATGTTGATGATGTCATCGAGGTAAATGAAAGACTGCTTGCAAAATTATTCAAAGAAGTACTGGGGGTAGAAGTATCCCTTCCGATCCAGAGAATGACATGGCAGGAGGCAATGGATCGCTTTGGTTCTGACAAGCCGGATATCCGTTTCGGTATGGAACTGACGAATGTTACAGATGTTGTAAAAGACTGCGAGTTCGTTGTATTCAAAAATGCAATTGAAAATGGTGGAACTGTTCGCGGTATCAACGCCAAAGGACAGGGTGGAATGGCCCGCAAGAAGATCGACAAGCTGGTTGATTTTGCGAAAGATTACGGCGCAAAGGGACTTGCCTATATTGCAATCCATGAAGACGGAACTGTAAAATCCTCATTTGCCAAATTTATGACAGATGACGAGATGAAAGCGCTGATCGCGGCAATGGGCGGAGAGAACGGTGACCTGTTATTATTCGCGGCAGATAAGAATAAAGTTGTATGGGATACACTTGGAGCACTTCGTCTGGAACTTGCCCGCCAGATGGAACTCCTTGATAAAAACGAATACAAATTCCTGTGGGTAACAGAGTTCCCGCTTCTTGAGTGGAGTGAAGAACAGAACCGCTTTACGGCAATGCATCATCCGTTTACGATGCCGATGGAAGAAGATCTTCAGTATATCGACAGTGATCCGGGAAGAGTGCGTGCGAAAGCATACGATATCGTATTAAATGGTAATGAAATAGGTGGCGGAAGTGTCAGAATCTTCGATCAGGATATTCAGAGCAAGATGTTCAAAGTACTTGGATTTACGGAAGAACAGGCTCAGGAGCAGTTTGGATTCCTTCTGACAGCATTCAAATACGGAGTACCGCCGCACGCAGGACTGGCTTACGGTCTGGACCGTCTGGTTATGCTGATGGCAAAACAGGACAGCATCCGTGACGTGATCGCATTCCCGAAGGTAAAAGATGCATCTGACCTGATGACAGAAGCACCGGGACATGTAGATGCAAAACAGCTGGAGGAACTCGGAATTGCAGTAGTGGCAAAGGAAGAGAAGAAAGACGACGCTGAGTAAGTAAAGAATAAAATGCCGGGAACAGTCAGATAAAGATTATTCCTGGCATTTGTTAAATTATTTGAATTTTCAGATAGAAAGAAAAATTCAAAAAACTTGAAAAAGATATTGACATAATGAGAAAGTTGCGATATACTAAATATCGTTCTGATGAACATGAAAACATGAAATATAATTGATGTGCGATAGTAGTACAGTTGGTAGTACGCCACCTTGCCAAGGTGGAGGTCGCGGGTTCGAGTCCCGTCTGTCGCTCTGAAAAGACGTTGCAAGTAGTTGTTATGCGATAGTAGTACAGTTGGTAGTACGCCACCTTGCCAAGGTGGAGGTCGCGGGTTCGAGTCCCGTCTGTCGCTCT